>Ga0222714_10000532_pt1 | contig 43586 bp, 41 predicted proteins | sample C33_3DmetaG_FD_165048 | JGI IMG/M metagenome (GOLD analysis project Ga0222714, IMG submission 165048) | Estuarine water microbial communities from San Francisco Bay, California, United States - C33_3D | ecosystem: Environmental > Aquatic > Marine > Unclassified | place: USA: California...
TTCTCGATCAACTGGTGGCGTTGTTCTAACCCTTCCTGGAACGGGTAGTGCTCTTGTTGGTGGCACGACTACGACTACAGACCTTATTGTTACAGATGATGCTTCTGTTGCAAATCAATTGACAGTAAATCCAGGTAACACCGTTCTCTTTGGTAACTTGTCTGTTAGCAAAAATACCACGATGGCTCAAAATGCCAATGTGACAGGAACAGTAAATCTATTAAACACACTAGAAGTTACTGGCAATACAAGCCTTTATTCTAATCTTGCTGTTTCTAAGAACGCTACAATTTCTTTAAATGCTGCAGTGCTCGGCACTCTAGCAGTTTCTGGAAACACAACCTTATCTCAAAATCTTTCTGTTGGCGCAAATGCAGTATTTTCACAAAATGCTAACGTCTCTGGCACAGTCAATCTAGCAAGTTTGTTAGATGTTGGTGGAAACACAAACCTATATTCTAATCTCGCAGTTTCTAGAAATGTTACAATTTCCCAGAACGCAAATGTGACTGGAACTGTAAATATTGGTTCATTGTTGGACGTTGGTGGTAACGCATCATTCAGATCAAATGTTGCTGTTTCTTGGAATATCGCAGCAGGAAATGTTGCAGTAGTACAAAACACAACATCAGGAAATGTAAACGTTGCATCTAATGTGTTTGTTGGCAATGGAATCAATACAAGTAACTTAATTGTACGCAGTCTTGCAAATATCGCAAACGCGAATATGATTAATGCTGTGATCACAACGCTCACTGTTCTTGATCCAATTCAAGCACCAGCCACAACTGCCGATTCAACATACACCCTAAGATTCGGAACAACCACTGATGGCAACGGAACATTTAGAGTCCAACGCTCTGCTGCTTCTGGTAATGCTGAGTTGCTCTGGAATGATGTAACAGACTCTTGGACATTCTTGGCAAATGGTCAATCTGCGAATGTGACTGCAACATTAAGATCATACACAGACTTCTTGCAAAATACCAATTCTTCTGGCGCAACAACAGTAAACTTGTCAAACTCTAACTGGTTCAGATATAATCTACAATCAAGTTCGACATTCACTTTCTCAAATGCACCTCCTGCAGGAACTGCAATGACTGTAACGCTAATCCTCGTTCAAGGATCTGGTGGTGGCAAAACAGTTTCCTGGGGAAATACGATTTATTGGGCGGGTGGTCAAGTTCCACCAGCAACAACATCAGCAGCAGGCAGAACAGACGTTTGGACATTTACAACTATCGATGGTGGTGTGACCTTCTATGGAACACTATCAATCAAAGACGCTCGATAATAAACTATGCCTAGACATAATGAGTTAGAAAAAACATGGTTGCCTGGACCATCGCGAGGGACTCAAACGTTCAACGCGCCAGCAAACCTTGTCATTGATTATGGACGTCATGTTGCAACTATTTCTGGTCGTGGTGGTTCTGGAAATAATCCAGGTGCAACATATTCAATACTTTACAACACAAATTATAATTTAGTTTATCCTCAAGCCAATCAACCAGAAGTTTCTCGACCAGTTGTAAATTACAATACAAACTATAATCTTGCATATCCTGTTGCAACTCAACCAGAAGTTTCAAGACCAATTAATGGATATAATGTCAATTATAATATTGCGTATCCAGCTACTCCTGGTCCACCAAATAACAACATTGTCTATACGACAAATTATAATACAGCTAATGTTGCGGATACTTATGGCGTCAACTATAATCTCGCATACCCAGCAAATTATAACATAGTTTATCCAGCAACTTACAACGTTGTGTATCCTATCCAGTATAACATTGCATATCCAGTAAGTTACAATGTTGTGTATCCTATCCAGTATAACATTGCATATCCAGTAAGTTACAATGTTGCTTATCCAGCAACTTACAATGTTGCTTATCCTGTCGGAAATCAGCCAATAGGTAATGTAGATTGGGTGGCAGGATATTCAGTAGATGGTTTCGCTTATCTATTCTCAGAATTTCCTATACAGATAACATCAAATTCTTATGGCACAAATTTATGGAATGAGATTGGCTCGAATGCAAATTTACCAGATCCTGTTAGTATGTACGCTAATGCAATCAGAGACCAATTCGGAGGACCATTATCTGGTGACCCATCATCAGGTGCTATTGTAATTAATTACACTGCAACACAAACAAATTATAACACAAACTATAACACTGCATATCCAGTAAGTTATAACACAGTTTATCCAGTAAGTTATAATGTGGTTTATCCAGCAAGTTACAATATTGCGTATCCTGTAAGTTATAACGTTGTTTATCCTGTAAATTATAATGCAGCATATCCAGTAAGTTACAATGTTGCATATCCTATAACTGGGTATAACGTAGTTGGTGTATTCTCTGGTTACAATACAAATTATAATGTTGTGAATTCTCCAGGCAATCAACCCGAAGTTTCAAGACCAATTAGTGGATACAATGTTTTATATAATATTGTTTATCCACCTGGTAATTCAGATGCTATATACAATATAGTTTATGAGACAAACTATAATACAGTCCCAGTTGCTGCTACCTATGGTGCAAATTATAATATAGTTTATCAGACAAACTATAATACAGTCCCAGTTCTAGCAAACACGCCAGAAGCATCTCGTCCAATCATTGGTTACAGTCCAGGTGCTCCAGGAACGCCAACTACTGTTCTTGGTGTCTATTTCCCTGGTGGTTCAGTTGGTTTGGTTGCTCCTTATGTTCCTGAAACTGTGGTTCAGTATTGGGATTATCCAGATTTCCAAACACATCCTGTATCGGTTCCTTCAGGTGGCGAAATTGTGGTCAAACTCGAATAAAGAACTGTCTAGAGAAATCTAAATACTCTAGTCAGTTCGGGGCGACCAGATGCCAAAAAGTACAGATTTACACAAAAGTTGGATTGCGTCCTCTGCAAGAGGCACGCAAACCTTTAACGCACCTGCAAATCTTACAATTCCTTACGGTAGGTACGTTGGCACCGTTTCGGGTCGCGGTCAGACTGGTAATAATCCAGTTCCAGGCAATGCTTCTGAATATTCGATAACGTATAATACCAATTACAACATCGCATATCCGATCGCAAATCAGCCAGCCGCAACATATTCGATAACTTATAATACCAATTATAACGTCGCATACCCTATTGCAAATCAGCCAGCAGCTGCGTATAGTATTGTATACAACACAAATTATAATATTGCATATCCAATCGCAAATCAACCTGCTGCAGCGTATTCGATCACATATAATACAAATTACAACGTTGCGTATCCAGTAGCAAATCAACCAGAAGTTTCTCGTCCTGCTACTGCATATTCGATCACATATGCTACGAACTACAATGTCGCGTACCCAGTCGCAAATCAGCCAGAAACTGGTCGACCAGTAAATGCATATACAATATTGTACAACACTAATTACAACGTTGCATATCCAATAGCAAATCAACCCATTTCTGGATATCCGATTGCTGGATATAATACGAATTATAATGTTGCATATCCAGTAGCAAATAGACCAGAAGCATCTAGACCAGCAACTGCATATTCTATTACATACACGACGAACTATAACGTTGCATATCCAGTTGCGAATCAGCCAGTGGCGAATTATAATCCAGCAAATTCGTTTAACTGGAATTCCAGTTATTACATACAAGTATCTGGTCCCAATTATCCTTATTATGCAGACAATATGTCTGGTTCTGGAAGTAATCCAACTTGCCCTACACCATCTTATGAAAGTTTCTATGAAGTTGATCTAGATTATTATCAACAGACATGGACGAATTATTCTTGTACACCTGCAGGAAATAACGCAAACTACAATACAAACTATAACACTGTGTATCCAGTCGCAAATCAACCAGAAACTGGTCGTCCAGTAAATGCGTATAGTATTGTATACAACACAAATTATAATGTCGCGTACCCAGTCGCAAATCAGCCAGTTTCTGGATATAATGTAACTTACAATACGAATTACAACGTTGCGTACCCAGTAGCAAATAGACCAGAAGCATCGAGACCAGCAACTGCTTACTCTATTACATATACAACTAATTACAATGTTGCATATCCAATTGCAAACCAACCAGAAACTGGTCGTCCAGTAAATGCGTATAGTATTGTTTACACGACAAATTATAATGTTGCATATCCAATCGCAAATCAACCAGAATCTGGTCGACCAATTACAGCATATAATACAAATTACAATACTGTTTATCCAGTCGCAAATCAACCAGAAGCATCTAGACCAATTAATGCTTACAATACAAATTACAACGTTGCCTATCCAATTGCAACACAACCTGAAGCGTCTAGACCAATAAACGCATATAGCACAAATTACAACGTCGCATATCCAGTTGCAACTCAACCAGAATCTGGTCGACCAATTAATGCTTATAACGCTCCTGTGGCTGGAAATGCAGGAACTCCTGCAACTATTCTTGGTGCATATTTCCCAGGTGGTCCAATTTCAACGATCGCTCCATATGTAAGCCCGACCCCAATTTCATATTATGATTATCCTGATGGTGCAACCCACTCCATTTCTGTGCCACCAGGAGGGCAGATTGTTGTTGTATTGAGTTGACAAATCTGCATAAATAAGTTAAAATGATCTTTGTAATTGCTGAGGTGTATTATGCCATATCCTGTACAAAAATATATTAGAACATTGAATCAATTCTGCGTTGCAACTAACGCATTTACCCCAGAAGAAGTTGACAAGATTATTGATCTTGAAGACTTGCAAAAATTCCAAAACGGTGCTGTCGGTGGCGGTGGAAAGGGGCAGGTAAACAAAAAAACAAGAGATAGCGAAGTCATGTGGATTATGCATGATCAAAATTCTGATTGGTTATATCAGAAGTTTTCTTTTCTCACATCTCAAGTAAACTACGACCATTTCATGTACGATATCGATGGTTTCGAGAGTTTTCAATATACTGTTTACAAATCAAAAACAAAACAACATTATGATTGGCATATTGATAGCGGGAACACTTATCAAAAATATGAGCGCAAGATTAGCGCATCAATTATTCTTACAGATCCATCCAAATATGAGGGTGGTGAATTCGAGTGCGTGCTGAATGGTCGTGTTGACGAACCATTTATTGGGAAGCCAAACAAAGGCGATGTGATCTTTTTCTCTTCTTGGATGCCACATAGAGTTCGTCCAGTAACTTCTGGTATTCGTAAATCTTTAGTATGTTGGGTGATGGGCGCAAGAACATGGTAAATTGGAAAAGAATTTTTGGTAATGATATCATAGAATTTTACTGTCATCCAAATGTAGAAGGCGTGATTCCAGAGCCAAAACCAGCAATCAAGCATCTTCCTGACTGGTTTAAAAATCTTGATCCAGTTTATGATGGAGCAAGAGACTCATTTGGCAACAAACCAATGTCAGCCAAAAAATGTTTACCGCTCATCGATTCTATGTCTTTGTGATTCACAATACCATTATGCGCCGACATTCATGTAAGAACAAATCACAATTGTTCTCAAATCGAGGTCACAAATCCACCTGGACTTAAAGTTTGCGAATTCCATAACGCTGAGCAAGTTGGTGGAGGATCAGCATTTGGTATGAATCATGGCAATCCTCTGAAGTTTATCAATTATTGGGTTATTAAAACTGCTCCAGGATGGTCTTCATTTTTTATACCAACTCTGAATCATTTTGACAGACCATTCATGTGTTTGGGCGGATTAGTTGATACGGACAAATATCCAAAAGAAGTCAATTTCCCAGCAGCATGGTTAGTTCCTGATTATGATGATTCAATTTTAGCAGGAACTCCTCTTGTGACTGTGATTCCAATCAAACGTGATTCTTTCAACAATAAAAAAGCAAAAGTTCGAAAGATGACACAAAAAGAATTGAAGCATATATCTAAGATACAGACAATACAAAATACTAGAAGCCACCATTACACATATGAACTTCGGGTGAAAAAATGAATTTTATTAAATCTCTGTTTTCAAAAGAGGCTGATGACTTATACTTTTATGATGTGACTCCAGATAGAATTGTATATCAAAACTATCCTCCAGTTCTTGCAAAGGATGTGAAACCTTTTTTTAAAAATCATCAAGAGAAAAGGTTTGAGTCTTTTCAATTTCCAGGATGTCCTGGAATGCATGATTATTCTCGTATGGGATATATTATTCCAGCTTGGTCTGATTTTCATATTAAAGCAAATAAAGCAGGATCTATTGCTGCGATTGGATCAATAGGAGAGGATTCTCTTAAACGAGGAACAAGTCATCGTCAGCCAAAACAAATGTCAGTCAATGTTACTGATGGATTGTTTAAATTTGAAGATGATATTCAACCAGCAATTTGGAATTTTCCAGGAGCATGGAGCGTTAGATCAAGTAAAAATGTTTCTGCTCTCATTTTGCCAGCAATATTTCATTCAAATTTTTTAGATGATTTATATGTTTACCCTGGAGTCGTAGATTACAATGGGTTTACAACATTGAATTTCATCTGCTCAGCAAAAAGAAATGTAGAAGTGCACATCAAGGCTGGAGATCCAGTTCTTCATGTAATTCCATTTATAACACAACGCGATTTCAAAGCATCATATGGATCTGGATCGCAAGAACATGAAGATTATAGTAAACAGGTTAAGTGGTTTCATACAACCAATTTCTATCGAAAATATTATATGATTAAAAAGAAATTTAAACTAGAAAAACTCTAATGAAAAAAATATTTGTAAACGTATGTTCTTATAGAGATCGACTTCTTGAACCAACATTAAGAAGTTTGATGGAAAATGAGTCTGGTAGAAATGCCATAACCTATGGCGTCTTTGAGCAAACAAAACTTGAAGACAGCCTGGTTAAAAAGGCTCCTGATCTTGTAAATCACCCTCAAGTAAAATATAAAAGAATCGAACCTGAGTTCTCAGATGGTGTTATGTGGGCGCGTGGAATAAACGCCATGCAAGTCACTGATGAAGAATTTCAGTATCAGATCGATTCTCATATGTTATTTGATAAGGGATGGGATCATTATTTGATTCTAGACTATTATCATGTTTGTGATATAGAAAAGATAGATAAAATTCTATTAACATGCGGAACAAAAAACTATGATCTAGAAGGTGACAAGATCACAAAACACACTTTATCCGAGGACATCTCCGTCAATCTCGGATATTTTCAATTTGATAAGAATTTAAGACTACATGCTCATGGTGCATGGGTTGAGTCGCCAAAAATCGCAAAACCAGCAATTCACATTTGCGCTGGAAACTTCTTTGCTCCAACAAAATGGATTCGAGAAGTTGGATATAACACCAGAGTATTCTTCGAAGGTGAAGAACAAATTTTAGTCATTTCTTCAATACTTGCTGATTATAAAATTTATCATCAGCGAAAGATTAAAGTTTATCATTATCTTCGATCAGCGACTCATGAGTCGAAACAAACAAATAGTCCAATTATATCTGAATCTAGGATAAAAATAAGACAAGATATTTCAGTTAAAGAAATTAGCGATTATATCTACTCTCTAACTGAAGAACAGTTGGAGAAATACCGAAGAGTCACTGGGGTAGATTACATAAATAGAAAACTCGAGCATCGAGCAATCTCTAGAAGTTTACAGCCATATCCAGGTGTAATTAACGATTGGGAGATACCCGATCGCTTAGATTAACGCTATTACAAATTGCTGGATAGCCGATTTAGAATTTTATAAATAACCATATAAAATAGGAATTCCTAAATGGCGCAATTTGTAGAATTAGATATTGATCAGGGAACGGATTTCAGTTTCGATCTCGACCTCACAACCGACGATGGAACCCCAATAAACGTGACAGGGTATTCCTTCACTTCATCAATTCGTAAATCATACTATTCTTCTTCTGCGACTGCAAATCTAAATGTTGCAGTCGCAAATGCCGTCGGCGGGAATGTCATATTTTCTATGAATTCCGCTACAACTGCAAATATTAAGGCGGGTCGTTATCTATTTGATGTTAAGTCAAAAGATGCAGCAAATTCAACCTCGCGCCTAGTTGAAGGCATTATTACAGTTAATCCACAGGTAACGAAATGACTACAGTTCGCGTATCTACATTAAGAGGCAGCGCTGGTCCACAGGGTCCGCAGGGTGCTGCTGGTCCAACAGGTCCACAAGGTCCATCTGGTCCATCTGGTGGTCCACAAGGTCCACAGGGTGCTGCTGGTCCACAAGGACCACAAGGTCCACAAGGCGCGACAGGTTCTACTGGTCCACAAGGTCCACAAGGTGCTACTGGTTCAGTTGGTCCTCAAGGACCACAAGGCTCTACTGGACCACAAGGTCCACAGGGCGCTACTGGTTCCACTGGACCACAAGGTCCACAAGGTGTTACTGGTTCCACTGGACCACAGGGTCCACAAGGTGCCACAGGATCAACTGGACCACAAGGTCCACAAGGTGTAACTGGCGCACAAGGTCCACAAGGACCATCTGGTGCAGCAGGTCCACAGGGTCCACAAGGTTCACAAGGCGTAACTGGTGCACAAGGTCCAACTGGTCCGCAAGGTGCTCAAGGTAATGCTGGTCCGCAAGGTCCACAAGGTGCTACAGGATCAACTGGACCACAAGGTCCATCTGGCGCAGCAGGTCCGCAAGGTCCACAGGGTCCACAGGGCGTTGTTGGTCCACAAGGTCCACAAGGACCAGAAGGTCCACAGGGTGTTGTTGGTCCGCAAGGTCCACAAGGTCCACAAGGTGTTCAAGGTAATGCTGGTCCGCAAGGTCCACAAGGACCACAAGGTGTTGCGGGTTCAACAGGTTCAACAGGTCCACAGGGTCCACAAGGACCATCTGGCGTTTCAAATGTTCCTGGTCCACAAGGTCCACAAGGTCCAACTGGTCCTGTTGGTCCTGAAGGTTCTTTTGGTGGTGCATCTTTTGACTTTACTTTTAGCACCAATGTTGCTGATTCTGATCCAGGACAAGGAACACTCAAGTTCAATAATGCAGCAACAAGTCTTGCAGATCGTTTGTATATTGATTATGTTGATGACAATGGAACTAATATTCAAACATTCCTTGCAACAATTGACGACTCAACAAGTTTAGTCAAAGGTCACTTTAAAGTCAGCAATAAAGCAAACACAGCAGACTTTGCACTGTTTACAATTAACAGTCTTACTGACAAAACTGGATATTACCAAGTCAATTGCAGTTATGTGAGCGGCAGCGCTGCAAGTTTCAGCAATTTCGAAGATGTATTAATTACATTTGCAAGAACTGGTGACAAGGGTGACACTGGACCACAAGGTCCAGCGGGTCCAACTGGTCCATCTGGCGGTCCACAAGGTCCACAGGGTGCTGCTGGACCACAAGGTCCACAAGGTCCACAAGGTGAGCCTGGTCCAATTGGTTTAGAAGGTGGTCCAGGACCACAAGGACCACAAGGTCCACAAGGTGTCACTGGTCCTCAAGGACCACAAGGACCACAAGGTCCACAAGGTGTCACTGGTCCTCAAGGACCACAAGGACCACAAGGTCCACAAGGTGTCACTGGTCCTCAAGGACCACAAGGTCCACAAGGTGCTCAAGGTACTCAAGGTGTCGCTGGTGACACTGGTCCACAAGGTCCACAAGGTGCTCAAGGTATTCATGGTGGTACGACATTCGAATATTTGTTCAGCAATTCAACAACAAATTCAGATCCAGGAAATGGATTGCTCAGACTGAACAATTCAAATACAACTCTTGCTGATCGTTTGTACATTGATTACAGTGAAGATGGTGGCACGAATATCTACAATTTCTTGGCTTCTATTGATGACTCATCATCAACTATTAAGGGTCACTTCATAATTACAAATAGAACAAATCATAACGATTTTGTGACATTTGCAATTAATAGTCTAACAGACCAAACAACTTACTTCGAAGTCAATTGCACATATATCACAGGCAATGCTCCTTCGTTTGATAATAATGAACAAATCATTATCACATTTGTAAGAACTGGTGATAAGGGTTCTGCTGGTCCACAAGGACCACAAGGTCCACAGGGTGTACAAGGAAGTCAGGGTATTCAAGGTGACTTTGGACCACAAGGTCCAACTGGTCCACAAGGTTCTGCTGGTCCGCAAGGACCACAAGGACCACAAGGACCACAGGGTGTATTTGGACCACAAGGACCACAAGGTCCACAAGGTGCGCAAGGATTAACTGGTGTGACTGGTGATACTGGTCCACAAGGTCCATCTGGCGCAGTTGGTCCACAAGGTCCACAAGGTGTCACTGGCGCAAGAAATTACACTGTAACGAATAGTGGTGCCAGTGATTATGTGATTGATGGCGCAAATGATCCTACATTGTATTTGATGCGCGGATTCACATATGAATTCTTTGTAAATGCATCTGGACACCCTTTCTGGATCCAAACAGTTCCTGCGCCATACAGTGCTGGAAATGTTTACAGTAGTGGTGTGACAAATAATGGTGACGATGTTGGTACTGTAACATTTGCGGTTCCATATAATGCACCAAGCACATTGTATTATGTGTGCCAAAACCATTCTTCAATGTCTGGTACAATTGTTGTCAGTGATGTTGGTCCAGTTGGTCCTCAAGGTCCACAGGGTCCACAGGGTCCACAAGGTCCGCAGGGTGTTATTGGTACCACTGGTCCACAAGGTCCACAAGGTCCGCAAGGTCCACAAGGTGTGCAAGGTCCGATTGGTTCTACTGGTGATACGGGTCCACAAGGTCCACAAGGTGTCACTGGTCCACAAGGTCCACAGGGTCCAACTGGTGCCACTGGTGCAGGATTAACAATTCTTGGCAGTGTTGCGACTGTTGGAAATCTTCCTGGAAGTGGAAATGTTGGTGATGCATATATCGTAACTGCAGATAGTCACCTATATGTTTGGAATGGTTCTTCTTGGACTGATGCAGGATTAATTGTTGGTCCACAAGGTCCACAAGGCGTCACTGGTCCACAAGGACCACAGGGCGTATTTGGTCCACAAGGTCCACAAGGACCAGAAGGTCCGCAAGGTGTCACTGGTCCACAAGGTCCACAAGGTGTGTTTGGTCCACAGGGTCCACAGGGTCCGCAAGGACCACAGGGTCCACAAGGTGTCGTTGGTCCGCAAGGTCCACAAGGTCCACAAGGTCCGCAGGGTGTTAAGGGTGACACTGGTGACTTTGGTGGTGCAACATTCGAATATGTGTTCAACACCAATACAGCAAATACTGATCCAACGGCTGGCTTTGTTAAGTTTAACAATACAACATTGCTATCTGCAACTGAGATGTATATTGATTATATCGATCGTTTAAGCGGAAACGTGTTCAATTATCTAAACACAATTGATGACTCGACGTCGACAATCAAAGGCACGTTCAAGATTGCAAATTCTGCAAATGTTCTAGAATACACATTCTTCAATATTAACGGTACTCATCTTCATGTTACTGACTGGTTCGTTGTTCCTGTTGCAGGATTGAACTCAACGCTAACTGGATCAAATTTCCCAAATAGCACAAACGTCATTATAACATTTGTTCGTACTGGTGATAAAGGCGATGCTGGTCCACAAGGACCACAGGGTCCAACTGGTGTTACTGGTCCACAAGGTCCACAAGGACCACAGGGTGTTGTTGGTCCACAAGGTCCACAAGGACCAGAAGGTCCACAAGGCGTCACTGGTCCACAAGGACCACAAGGTGTGTTTGGTCCACAAGGACCACAGGGTCCACAGGGTCCGCAAGGTCCACAAGGCGTCACAGGTCCACAGGGTCCACAAGGACCACAAGGTCCACAGGGTAACACTGGTCCGCAAGGTCCGCAGGGTGTTACTGGTCCACAAGGTCCAACTGGTCCTGGTATTGGTGGAACGTTGCAAGCAGTCAAAGACTTTATTGTTGCGAACACAAACACCAATGGTGCAAATACTGTAAATCTTGCGGATTCAAATTATTTCCGCCATGTGCTGACTGCAAACGTTGCGTTCACCTTCACAAATGCACCATCATCAGGCACTGGTCAGATGTTCTCGCTCTTGTTATTGCAAGATGGTACAGGTGGAAAGAACCCAACATTCTCCAATACAATTTATTGGGCTGGTGGTTCAACTCCTCCTGCAACAACAGCAGCAAATGCTCGCGACTTGTGGACGTTTATCACCTATGATGGTGGTACGACATACTGGGGAACTTTGACGATGAAGGATGCTAAATAATTCTGTAATTACTTTTTGAGTTTGTTATGAAAATCCATGTATTGGTAAATCCCAGAACGCCAACTGGACTCATGAACCGCGTCGATCCATTTGCGGTTCATGGGTTCAAGTATATCAAACATTTGTCTCAGCACTTTGAAATGGTGCACTATGGAATTCCTGGTGCACAGGTTGACTGTGAGCATGTTGATATTCCAACAACACCAACAGAAATAAAGCGATTCAATGAACTTGCTGGCGAAGAAATTCGCAAGAGAGCAAGTGATGGGGATATAATTGCTTGTTTTTTTGGAGTTGATAACCAACTTGCTTGCGAAATGAATCCAAATTGCAAAGCAGTTGAACCTTCTATTGGATATAGAGCCAATGGAATATTTGCACCATATCGCGTGTTTACTTCTTACGCAAATATGCATATGTTCTATGGTGAAAGAGGAATGCTCATGAACCCCTCATGGTTCGATGATGTAATTCCAAACCCATTTACAGTTAATGAATTTGAATATTGCGAACAAAAAGAAGATTATTTCTTATATTTTGGTAGAGTTGTTGAAGAGAAGGGTGTTCATCTTGCAATTCAAGCAACAGAAAGGTTAGGCAAAAAACTTATTATTGCTGGTCCTGGATCATTACAGAGTTTAGGGTACAGCAAAACTCCAGATCATGTTGAAATGTTCGGTATTGCAAATGCTGAACAGCGAAAAGAATTGATGCGTAAGGCAAAGTGTTTAATCGGATTAACGCATTATGTTGAGCCATTCGGTAATATGGTCATCGAAGCAAATTTATCTGGCACACCATCAATCACAACTGATTGGGGCGGGTTTACTGAAACTGTTCTCGAAGGAAAAACAGGATATCGCGTCAGAGATTTTAAATCATTATTGACTGCTATGGATTCTATAGATAAAATAGACTCGTGTGATTGTCGAGCATGGGGATTAAATTTCTCTGACGAAATTGTTCACATAAAACATAAGCAATATTTGAATAAAGTAATTAAGAATCAATTTTATGAATAAAGTAGTTGTTGTTGGATCATCAATAAATCCAAGACAAGGTCGTTTCACATATAGTGAAACTCGATCTAAATTCGACGCAGACGAAAGATTCAGACAAACAATATTCACTGTCAACTCATTACAAAATGCATTACCTGATGCAAAGATCATTATCGTTGATTCGTCTGATGATGTGAAAGAATACAGACTCAATCTTTCGTATCACAAAAATTTGCAATTTGTTCAGCTGAAGGAAATATCGCCAGAAGCGCATGAGATTGTGAACACGCATCCAAATAAGAGTCTATGTGAATCTTTGTTATTAAACACATTTTACAAATATCATAAATCTAATCTATTGAGATATGATTTTATTCTTAAAGCAACTGGTCGATATTTTTATTATAATTTAAAAGATGACCTCTTTACAGAAGAAAATCAAGACAAGATCTTTTTTAAAAAGCCTCTTTCGTTTGAGTGGAATGATTCTTGGAGATATGATTTTGTTGATAGAAGATCACACCAGAACAATAATCGTTTGCATCAGTACTGCACCGTGTTGTATGGATTTGGTTCGAGCCAATTAAATTCAATGATAGACATAAATGATGCGACTGTTCATTTACTTGACCAACCATCAATGAGCCATTATGATATTGAAACTCTTTCATATTATTTTACAAGACCATATGAATCAAACGTTATAGAGACAGATTGGATTGTGTCAGGCTGGGATGGAACTTCTGGCAGATACATGTATTATTAAGGTGAATTATGAAAACAACATTAATAATTGTTGACGACTTCTATCAAAACCCCGACCAAGTAAGAGCATATGCTTTGTCGCAGCCCTTCGAAGTCTCTGGAAATTATCCTGGAGTTCGAACAAAGCCATGGCTTCCTGATGATCTAAAGAATTCGATTCAATACATCATACAAAATGCAGGTGGTCGAATTACTAATTGGTTCGAAGATTCTGGATACACTGGCGCATTTCAAATTTGTACTGCAAAAGATCGCACGTGGATTCATGCTGATAGTTTCAACACTTGGGCTGCTGTTTGCTACCTGACTCCAGATGCACCGCTCTCATCGGGAACTGCTTTGTATCGATGGAAAGAAACGAAAGAATATGAGCGAGCTGATAACAACGCGCCATATCTTGACGGATATGATTATACAAAATGGGAAAAGGCAGACTATGTTGCCAACAAATATAATCGTATTGTTCTTTATCGTGGCAATTTATATCATGCTTCGTTAGATTATTTCGGAAACAATCTAGAAAATGGTCGATTGTTCCAAACGTTCTTCTTTAATACGGAATACTGATGAAGATCTTACATGTAGTATTTTCTACAAATCGAATCAAATATTTGATGCCAACTCTAGAGTCTTTAAAGAATCTAGACTATGGCAATCATATCGTCGATAAACTAATCATAGACGATTATCCAAGAAATAGAAATATTGCCATATTTGATTTAATCGCAAAGGTTTATGGATTTAATGTAAGATTCAACGAAACTAACTTGGGGCTTTCTGTCAATTGGAGTGCGTTCTTCGATTGGCTCAAAACGCAAGACTATGATTATATTTTGCATCAGGAGGACGACGTACTATTAACGAGTCCCATTCGGATTGACGATTTAATCACGGTTCTAGAATCAGATGAAAAGATGGCTTCAGTCGTTCTCCAACGTCAGCCATGGTATTTTCACGAAACAGAATCTGCCACTGATCTGACTGACGTTAAAATTGGAAACTATTACTATAGCAAGAATGTAAAAACGTTCCCAATCATATTTTCATTATATCGTAAAAATATAATCGAATATTCGTTTAGAGAGTATTGGAAATTCAACGTGAACGAAGGAATGATCATGGTTTATCTAGATTTCTTCCATAAGATGTATTCTGCGACTCTAAAAGGATCAAATGGTGAGAATCTAATCTTTCATATCGGCGAAGAGACCGTTGGTAAACGGCTCGAGCCAGGAGAACCAAACTGGGAACAATTTGCGCATATGGACCCAAATCGAGTTTATAATTCTCGAGATGGTAGTCTTATCGAATAACTAAATATAGAACTACACGAGAGGTTCTAAATGGCGAAACCTACAAATAAAACAGAATTAAAAGATTTTTGCTTACGCAATCTTGGCTTTCCTGTAATTGACATCAACGTCGACGAAGATCAATTAGATGATCGCATCGACGATGCATTGCAAATGTTTCAAAACTACCATTTTGATGGTACAGAAAGGGTTTATCTAGCCCATAAAGTCACAAATGCTGATATTTTAAACAAATATGTTCGTCTCTGCGATAATATTATCGGAATCTCCAGAGTATTTCCAATGACTGGTGATACAGTCAGCTCTACAAATACTTCTGGTTTTAACATTTTTGATATTAATTACCAGTTACGGTTAAATGACTTTTACAATTTAACATCGTCATCTTACACCTATTATGTTATTGCTCGTGAACATCTGTCAATGCTTGATATGATTATAACGGGCGAAACTCCATATTCCTACAATAAGAAAACAAATAGATTATATTTGTGGCAAAGTTGGGAAGGTAAGTTAGATGCAGGTGACTATATTCTATTTGAAGCACATCGAGTTGTCGACGAAGAAACTTTCGAAAAGGTCTTCAACGACTCATGGGTGAAAGAATATACCACCCAATTGTTTAAGAGACAATGGGGCGCAAACCTAAAGAAATATGGTAATTATACTCTCCCAGGTGGGTTAATTGTAAATGGACAACAAGTATTTGATGAAGCTGTTGCCGAAATCAAGGAACTAGAGGAAAAACTTCGCGATGTTTACGAAGAACCACCAGGAATGATGGTGGGCTAAATGGCAACTAGTGTTTACTTTAATAATCAAGGCGCGACGCGCGAACAGTTTCTTGTTGAAGATTTGATTATTGAGTCTATTAAAAATCATGGAATTGACATCTATTACATTCCACGAGACTCACAATCTTCGCTAGATGAATTGTTTGGCGACGATCCTGTGAAATCGTTTACAAGAGCATATAAGATTGATATGTATCTTGAGACTGCTAATGATTTTACTGGCAATCAAGAATTTTTTTCCAAGTTTGGTCTTGAAATTCAAAAAGATGCCAAAGTATGTGTTGCTCGTCGTACATTTGAGAAATATGTCAAGGGAGAAAGAAATCTTCCAAAAGAAGGCGACCTCGTTTATCTTCCAGTGCAACAAAAACTCCTTGAAGTTAGATTTGTTGAAGAAGAAAAGAATTTTTTCCAAGCAGGAAAAAAAGCACCGTATATGTTTGGATTGTCTCTAGAGACTTTCAAATATAATGGTGAATTGATTGCCACTGGCGTGAGTGAGATTGATGATTTGGCAATCAAACAAGCTGTGTCAATTGATTATATTTTAACTGCTGGTGGAACTGGAACATTCACCCAACATGAAATTGTCTATCAAGGAACAACACTTGCAAATTCAATAGCAAGAGGATATGTTTCTTCTTGGAATAACCCAACAAGAACTCTACGCTTACGAAATATTCGTGGAGAATTCACTGCAGGATCAAGTATAAAGGGAAACACCAGTAATGCTATTTGGACTCTAACCAGTTCAAATATTCAAGATGATGCTGCATCGGATTATGATGATAACTTTAGAATTGAAACAGAAGCTGATAATATTCTAGACTTCAGCGAAACAAATCCATTCGGTGAGCCATAATGCTGTCATCTAGACATTTCTATCATAGAATCATTCGTAAGATCGTTGTGGGCTTTGGCACAATGTTCAATGATCTGAAGTTATACAGATACACAAAAGATGGTCAAACTGAGATTGAGCGAATCACAGTTCCATTGTCGTATGCTAATAAAGAAAAGTTTTATGTTCGCATCACTCAAGATCCTGGATTAGATCGTTCTGTGCAGATTCAACTGCCACGCATGTCATTTGAAATGACTGCAATCAATTATGATCCATTACGCAAGATTACTAATTTTAATCCGCAATTTTCTCCTGGAAAAGATGGCAACAGTATAACAACAATTACATCAACTCCATACAACTTTTCATTTGATCTTGTTTTATATGTTCGAAATGTCGAAGATGGCACGCAACTGATTGAACAAATTCTACCATATTTTGCACCAGACCACACAATTTCAATGAATCTGACTGGTATTCAAGGTGACAAAGTTGATGTTCCGATTGTGTTAGAAGGATTATCATACGATATCGCTGCAACAGGCTCTGCTGAAGAAACAAGGGTGATGACATGGACTTTAACATTTACAGTTCAGGGATGGCTCTATGGGTTTATCAATGATTCTGTTAAGGTGATTCGTAAGTCTGTTGCAAACACATTTGACAGCGAAGTTCTGCAAAGCGGTGCAAAAGTTCTCAATTTAACTTCAGGGTTTGGAGATTACAAAATTGGCGAGCTTGTTTATGTTGGTAGAAATTTAAGTTCTGCAAATGCAAGTGGATTTGTTTCCTCTTGGAATAACGTTGCAAATCAAATTTATGTTACAGATATTTCTGGCACATTCACAACAAATAATAAACTGGTTGGTGCAATATCAAATTCATCATTTACGATACAATCATTTGATTCAGTGATCGATAATCAATTGGTCAATTTGAGTATTCTTCCATCGCCAATTACTGCAAATGCTAATACTGCATTTGGTTTTGATGAGCAAATAGAGATATTCCCAAATATAACATGAGTAAAGTTGACGAAAATTTATCTAACATCTTGAACACAGATTATATTCCTGCTGTGAGAGATGATGATAAGCCAATCACCATTCATCAAGATAATGGTGAAAATCCTGATGCAGAGTACTCGCGTTCAAATTATTATAATTTGATTGAAAAGGGTAACGAAGCTCTTGAAGGTATACTAGAAGTTGCTAAAGAATCGCAGCACCCAAGAGCATATGAAGTTGCTGCAAATATGATTAAGAATCTCTCTGATGTCACAGAGAAACTTATGATTCTTCAAAAACAACAACAAGAATTAAGACCAAAAGACGAGTTGACAGGACCAACTAATATTAATGTCGACAAAGCAGTATTTGTAGGAAGCACTGCTGAGTTGTTGAGACAATTAAAAAATGAATCAAATAGCGGCTAAACTAAAGCATTATCTTGGCAACCCCAAGCTGAAGCGAGTAAACATGGCAATGAATCTGACCGAAGATCAGGTCAGAGAATATGTTAAATGCGCACAGAGCCCAGAATATTTTATTGAAAACTATGTCAAGATCATCACTCTTGATAAAGGATTTATTCAAATTGAACTTTATCCATTTCAAAAAGATGTTGTCAACGATATTAATAATAATCGTCGCGTGATCGTAAAAGCTGGTCGTCAGGTTGGTAAGACCACAATCATTGTTGGTTATATTCTTTGGTATATTCTTTTCAATCAAGACAAAACAGTCGCGATTCTTGCAAACAAAGCCAGTACATCAAGAGAAATTCTTGCTCGTATTAAACTAGCATATGAAGCATTGCCAATGTGGATTCAGCAGGGCGTTAAAGTTTGGAACAAAGGCGACATTGAATTAGAAAACGGATGCCGTGTGCTCGCTAACTCCACTGCATCAAGTGCGATCCGTGGTTTCTCTATCTCTCTTCTATATCTCGACGAGTTTGCATTCGTGCCTACAAATATCGCCGAAGAATTTTTCACATCAGTTTATCCTACGATTTCTTCTGGTACAACTTCGAAGATTTTAATTTCTTCAACGCCAAATGGTATGAATCACTTTTATAGAATGTGGACTGAAGCGACGGAGAATCAAAACGGATTTAAATTCGTTGAGGCTAATTGGCGTCAGGTTCCTGGTCGTGATCAGAAATGGGCTGATGAACAGCGTCGAGTTCTTGGAGATGAGAAGTTCTTACAGGAAATGGAATGCGAGTTTATGGGATCTGCTGGAACGCTGCTTTCAGCTCCTGCATTAAAGTCTCTCGCTTTTGTCACACCAATTCATTTATCAGAAAATGGAATTAAGATATACAAGGCTCCAGAGAAAAACCGAAACTATGTGATTGTTGCAGATACTTCCAGAGGAAAGGGTCTCGACTATTCAGCATTTAGTGTTATCGATGTAACCGAATTACCCTACCGACAAGTTTGTACCTATAAAGATAACAATATCAGCCCTCTTGTATATCCATCAGTCATCAAACGAATTGGCGATTACTATAATCAGGCATATGTTCTTGTAGAAATTAACGATAATGGTCAGCAAATTGTCGATTCTCTTTTCGAAGATTACGAATACGAAAATATTCTTTCCACAGTCGATATTAAAGGTAAAGTTTCAATCACTTGGGGTTATGGAAATAAGTCTTATAGGGGGATTCGAACCACCAAGTCTGTGAAAAGGCTCGGGTGCTCCCTCATGAAGAATCTAATCGAAGGTCAAAAATTAATTATCCAAGATTTTGATACAATTTCAGAACTTTCGACCTTTGTCGCCAAAGGAACTAGTTATGAATCTGAAGAAGGATCACACGACGACCTCGTTATGACTCTTGTTCTATTCTCTTGGATGACAAACCAACAATTTTTTGCGGATCTTACCAATACTGACGTTCGAGCAAAACTCCACGAAGAACAAATGAAACAGATCGAAGAAGAGCAACTTCCTAGTTTCCTTGCTGGACATGAGGAAGTTGATCAAGGCGAAGAGCAGTTTGTTTCTGGTGGGACAATTTGGAATGTTGTGCAGCGTTAAAACCCCCGAAATACTAAATAACCAGTAAGATTCTTAAATCTCCATTTACAGGAGCGAAAACATGGCATTCTTAGTCTCTCCAGGAGTCAATACTTCTGAAATTGATTTAACTACAGCAGTTCCCTCAGTCGGCACATCAACTGGTGCTACGGTTGGTTTCTTTCGTTGGGGTCCAGCAAATACTGTTATTCAGGTCTCAAGCGAATCAGACCTTGTACAAAAGTTTTTCGCTCCAGATTCAAATACGGCTGCATCGTTTTTATCTGCTACAAACTTCCTATCATATGGAAACGATCTGCGCGTAGTTCGTGTGTGTAGTGCAACGACAGATAAATCAAACAACGCAACATCAAATTCATCACACAATATTACTGTGATGAACGATGAGGAATACTTCCTCAATAACTATACTGGCGCAAATGCTAATGTTGCATTCTGCGCTCGTTATCCTGGTGCTCTTGGTAACTCTTTAAGAGTTTCAGTTTGTTCATCAGAAGCAACGTTTGATAGCTGGTTATTTGCTCCATACTTTGATAGTGCTCCAAATACTTCAAACTTTGTTGTTGCAAAAACAAACAATTCAACGCTTAAAGATGAAATGCACATCATTGTTGTGGATGAGGACGGCGTTATCACAGGAACTGCAAATACAGTTCTAGAACGCTTCTCGAACCTCTCAAAATGTTCTGATGCTAAAGGCGACGATGGCTCGAGCATTTACTATAAAGAAGTTCTATATCGTAACTCAAAATGGATTCACTGGCTCGGACATGCTCCAGGAAGCAATGCTGCAAATGTTTGGGGACAAACTGTCGCAGCAGCTTCTGCAACAGGAACTCCGCTACACTCACCAGTTATCGCAAACTACTCATTTGTAAATGGTACTGATGGTGTTCCAAGTCAAGCAGACTTTATTAATATGATCGATCTTTTTACGAATAAAGAAAAAATCGATGTTTCTCTATTGTTTGCTGGCGACTGCGGTATATCTTCAAATTCTTCAATCAGCACAACATTAATTGCTAACAAGTATCTTAATGTTGCTGATGGTAGAAAAGATGCTGTAGCATTTATCTCACCACCATATGCAAATTCTGTAACATCAACTGCGAAGAGCACAGATGTTGTCAACTTCCGCAATGGTTCTGGATTGCTTGATACATCTTACGGTGTAATGGATAGCGGTTGGAAGTATCAATACGACAAATACAATGATGTGTATCGTTGGATCCCTCTAAATGCAGATGTTGCTGGTCTCTGTGTCCGCACAGATCTACAACGCGATCCATGGTTCTCACCAGCTGGATTAAATCGTGGTCAGATCCGCAATCTTGTTAAGTTGTCATTCAATCCAACTCAAGCAGAACGCGATCTACTTTACAAGGCTGGTGTAAACCCAGTTGTTTCGTTCCCAGGAGAAGGCACTGTTCTCTTTGGTGACAAGACAATGCAAGGTCGCCCATCTGCCTTTGATCGTATCAATGTTCGCCGTTTATTCATCGTTCTAGAAAAGGCAATCTCTGCAGCTGCAAGATCAAGCCTCTTTGAGTTCAATGATGAATTTACACGCTCACAATTCGTCGCTCTAGTTGAACCATTCTTGCGCGATGTACAGGGTCGTCGTGGTGTTTACGACTTCCGCGTAGTTTGTGACGAAACTAACAATACTCCAGCAGTCATTGACCGTAATGAGTTTGTTGGTGACATCTACATTAAGCCAGCAAGAAGTGTAAACTTCATTCAGTTGAACTTCGTCGCTGTTCGCAGTGGCGTCGCCTTCGACGAAATCGTTGGACGCTTCTAATAAATAGATTAAGATAAAGTCAGGAGAATACAATGGCTTTTAATGTATCTGAATTTCGTTCACAAATGCAGTTTGATGGCGCAAGAGCCAATCTGTTTGAAGTCGAAATGACGTTTCCATCCTTCTCGTTGCCAGGAAATGCAGCTCGTAAATTACGCTTCATGTGTAAAACAGCGCAGATTCCTGGATCAACGGTTGGTGTTGTTCCAGTTCAATACTTCGGTCGTGAAGTTAAGTTCGTTGGCAATAGAACATTTGCTGATTGGACTATTAATATTCTAAACGATGAAGATTTTACTGTGCGCAATGCACTTGAGCGTTGGATGAATGGCGTTAATTCACATCGTTTCAATACTCGTAGTGCCTCTGCTGCAACTCCAATTTCCTATGGTACGGATGCTTATGTCCGTCACTATGGTAAAACAGGAAAGGTAATTAAGACCTACAAGTTTATCGGTCTGTTCCCAAATGATCTCGCACCAATCGATCTAGATTGGGGCAACAATGATGCTATCGAAGAATATTCAGTGACTTTTGCATATCAATGGTGGGAAGCAGTCGCCGAAAACGTGGTTTAATCTTGAACTTGTTCTATATTATGGAGTTAATTAATGGCAATTAATCTTTTCGGTTTTGAAATCTTAAGAAAGAAGCCTGAAACAGTCTCGATCCAGGCTCCTATTGCTGCACCTGTTTTAGATGACGGTGCAATCAATGTTTCTGGTGGATTTTTTGGAACTTATCTTGATCTAGAAGCATCCGTTAAAAATGAAAATGACTTAATCACTCGTTATCGAGAGATGGCTATGCAGCCAGAACTCGAAGCTGCAGTTGATGACATCGTTAACGAATCAATTGTGCACGACAATGCTGGTCGTAGCGTCACAATACTATTAGACGATCTTGACCAACCAGACAATGTTAAAGACATGATTCGCGATGAATTTGATAATGTTCTTCGCATGCTTGATTTTTCAAACTCTGGTTCTGACATTTTTCGTAATTGGTACATTGATGGTCGTCTATTCTATCAAGTATTAATCGACGAAAAGCAACCAAGACTTGGTATTCAAGAATTATTATATCTTGATCCACGAAAAATCAAAAAAGTTCGTGTTGCTGTAAAGAAAAAAGATCCAAGAACTGGGATCGAAGTAAACGCTGGTATTCAAGAATACTACGTCTACAACGAAAAGGCTTTGGCACAAGGTCAAAGCATGGTAAGCAATGCCACACCCGACTCTGGATTAAAGATTGCAACAGACGCAATCATCAATGTTAATTCTGGATTACTCGATCCAAAGAAAAGTACTGTTCTTTCGCACCTTCACAAAGCGATAAAGCCCCTCAACCAGCTCCGAATGGTTGAGGACGCTGTTGTTATCTATCGTTTAAGTCGTGCACCAGAACGTCGTGTGTTCTATATTGACGTTGGTAACATGCCGAAGGTTAAAGCAGAACAATATCTTCGTGATATTATGACTAAATTTAGAAATAAGGTTGTTTACGATAGTTCTACTGGTGAAGTTAAAGACGATCGTAAGTTTATGTCAATGATGGAAGACTTCTGGATTCCACGTCGTGGCGAAGGTAAGTCAACAGAAATTACAACTCTCCCAGCGGGTCAAAATCTTGGTGAATTGTCTGATGTTAATTACTTCGAAAAGAAATTGTACAAATCATTGAACGTTCCATCATCACGTTTGGATTCTCAAACAACATTTTCCTTGGGTCGTGCAACAGAAATCACACGAGATGAGTTGAAGTTTAGTAAGTTTATTGATCGTTTACGTTCAAAATTCAGTACTTTATTTGATGAATTGCTCTCGCGTCAACTTGCTCTTAAGGGTATTTGCTCTCTTGATGAGTGGGAAGAATTAAAAGAAAAGATTCACTACGACTTCTTGAAGGATAATAACTTCATTGAGTTGAAAGAAGCCGATCTGATGACTTCTCGAATTCAATTGCTCAATCAAGTTGATCCATATGTTGGCACATACTTCTCTAGAGCATGGGTTAAGAAACATGTTCTTCATCTTAATGAGGAAGATGTTGAAAAGATGGGAGAAGAAATTGCAGCAGAACAAGCAGATGAACCTGCTGTTCCTGCCGTTTCTGCTCCTGGTATTGCTGATGTTGGCGCACCAACTAATGCTGCTCCTGGTGTTGAAGCACCAGCAGACATTAATTCAGTGTTTCAACAAATTACTAAATAATTGGAGATAAATTATGTCATCATTAGATATTGTAAATGCTGCATTAATGGGAGATAAAGAAGCCCTTGTTGCCGCATTTAATTCTGAAGTTGCTGGGCGCGTCACTGATGCGCTTGAAGTTAAAAAAGTAGAAATTGCATCAACAATTTTAAACACAGAAGAACCAACGAATGAAGTTGAAACAACTGAAGTCGAAGTTGACGGAAGCACCGATGCCGTCGACACCGAATCCGCTGAAGGATAATTCAGCGAAAATTTCTGCTTTGGTGCGCGCTGGACTTTTACAGTCCAACGAATTGCCACAACTTAAAGTTGCATTAATTCGTCAACAAAAGGTTGGCGATGTTGCAAAGTTATCTAAAGCACATAGAGATGTGATTGCAAAATACAATGCAGGATTATCAAGTGCTGTTCTTGGATCGCAACAATCATTCCAAGCTGTTCGTAGAAATTTAATGAACGGTGTTGAGATCTTAGATAAAGAACAAATCTCAGAATCAATCAACGAAAGTATTGATCCGCCAATGATGCTTGTTCTAAAAAGAAAGGGCGTTCGTATTTTCCCAGATGGGCAGCGTGTTGCATTGTATGTTCACGAAAAACTAGGTATCACATTCAGCGTTCCTTATAAACAAGGACAAATGCCTGAAGTGATTCCAAACGTCACTGCAGAAGAAACTGAGATCATGGAAAGCCTCGAGCAAGTAGCAGCATATGCACAACAAGAGCAACCAAAAGCATTAGCAAAGCATATGAAATTTGCTGATGGTTCTAAACTTAAAGTTAGTCACGGTGCGGCAAAAGCCATTCATATGGTTCATGGTGCATTGAATGACGAAAATAAAAAGAAGTTTGCTGATATGCTCACGACTCCAAAAGGATTCGAAAAGGCAGCACATTTCGCATTAAGCAAAGTTGAATACACGATTGGTGGCAAATGAGTATTGTATCACAAATTGTAAGAGAAATCATTGCTGAAGCAAACGTCCAGAAAATGGGTCGTAAAAAGATCATTCGTGCAAGAGTACGTGGTGGTAAAGTTCAGCGAAGAAAAGTTGTGTCTGCAGTAAAGGGCTACACTATTCGTAGTGGTAAGTTGATTCGTATGTCACCAGCAGAAAGTCGTCGTAGAAAACTTGGGCAGCGTAAAGGCAAATTAAAGAGAAAAGCCAAGTTGGCTCGTGCTTTAATAAAAAGAAAGCGTTCACTTATAAAACGCAAATCATTGGGGCTAAAGTAAATGAAACTAATCACAGAAACAATTGAAGAAGTAAAACTCATCACCGAAGAAAAGAACGGTGTGAAATCTCTCTTCATTCAGGGTCCGTTTCTAGTTGCTGAAACAAAAAACAAAAACGGTCGTATGTATAAGACAGATACTCTTGCAAAAGAAGTTGGTCGTTACAACGAAGAATACGTTAAGAAAAATCGCGCATTCGGTGAATTAGGTCATCCAGATTCCCCATCGATTAATCTCGATCGCGTATCACATTTAATCACTTCATTGAAGCAAGAAGGCAATCAATGGATTGGTAAGGCAAAAATTCTTGAAACCCCAATGGGTAAAATCGCAAAGTCCTTAATGGAAGGCGGTGCAACCCTTGGTGTATCTTCACGTGGCATGGGCTCACTTAAAGAAGTGAACGGTGTCAATGTGGTTCAAGACGACTATTATCTAGCCACAGCGGCTGATATTGTAGCGGATCCATCCGCACCAGGTGCTTTTGTTCAAGGTATTATGGAAGGTAAAGAGTGGGTTTGGGATAATGGCAAAGTCAAAGAAGTTGACATCAATGCCTATTATGAGCAAATTAAAACGGCAAAACAAAAGCAAATAGATGAAGTTGCATTGAAGGTCTTCTCGAACTTCTTGTCAAAACTTTAAAATTTATAAATAATATTACTTCTTTAGGAGTTTAACTACAATGGCAAAGACATTATCAGAATCCGCTGCTGAAATTCTAAAAGCATCAATGAATGCTGCTAAGGATCCAATGCAGAAACCAGAAGGCGAGATGGTTGATCTCGGTGGCGCAACAGCTGAAACCCCAGATGGTGGTGAAGTTGGGAAAAAGGCTGCTGCTCCAGTAGCAAAGGTTGAAGAACCAGCCGCAAAGGGCGACGCAAAGACTGCAAAAACACAGGCAATGGAAGAAACAGAAACTTCTGAGACTGCTGAAGTTGTAGCAGAAGAGTCTTCGGAAGAAGAAACTGCAGAAATCTCAGCTGAAGCGACTGAAGAAGTTGATGAAATTTCTGAAGAAGAACTAATTGAAGCCAAGAAGAAAATGAAGATGGACATGGTTGCCAAGCACAAAGGCTCAATGGTAGAAGATGTCGACGCTCTCTTCAATGGTGAATCACTATCAGAAGAATTCCGCACAAAAGCAACAACAATTTTCGAAGCAGCTGTTCAATCACGTGTTGAAAAGATTGTCGAAGATGTTATTGCTGATAACGAAACAATTATCGCAGAAGCTGTAGAAACAATCAAGAACGATCTATCAGAACAAGTTGATCAATATCTAAACTACGTTGTTGAACAATGGGTTGAAGATAATCAAGTTGCTATTGAATCAGGTCTTCGCGCAGAACTCGTTGATGACTTCATCGGCGGTCTAAAGAATCTATTCGCTGAGCACTACATCGAAATTCCAGACGAGAAGGTTGATGTAGCAGAAGAACTAGCAGTTAAGGTTGTTGAACTTGAAGAAAGTCTAGTAACCACTGAAGAAGAAGCAGCATCAAAGATTAAGTCTTTGACTGAAGAACTAAATGCTGCAAAGAAGCACGAAGCAATTCGCAAGATTTGTGAAGGTCTAACCGAAGTACAAATCGGCAAAATGATATCGCTCGCAGAGGGCGTGGAGTTCACCACAGAGGGTGAGTTTAATAATAAGCTCGCAGTAATTCGCGAGAACTATTTCCCAGCCAATAAAGTGATGAGTGAGGTTAAGGCTGTTGAGGAAACGACGGTTTCCGAAGAAACCCAGGAAGTAGCACAAGTTCATGGTCTAATGGCACATTATGTTAAGTCTCTATCAAAAACGGCTCCAAAAGCCTAATTTAATTTAACTGAGGAAACACTATCATGTATATTAACGAAACATATGCAAAGAAGTGGGCACCAGTTCTTGATCACCCAGAACTCCCAGCAATCACAGACAACTACAAGCGTGCTGTTACTGCTCTCGTTCTTGAAAATCAAGAGCGCGCTCTACAAGAAGAAGCCCGTTCAATGCAAAACCTATGGGAAGCATCACCTGCTAACGCAATGGGTGCTGGCGTAAACGGTCTCGCATCTGCATCAGGTGCAGTTGTTGCTGGCTTTGACCCAGTTCTAATTTGTCTAGTCCGCCGCGCACTTCCAAACCTAATGGCTTATGACATCTGCGGCGTTCAGCCAATGACAGGTCCAACAGGTTTGATTTTCGCAATGCGTTCACAATACGCAAACGCAACATACGTTACAGGCGAAGCACTCTACAATGAAGCAAACACTGGATTCGCTGGTGTCGCTGGAGCTGCTCCACTTGCAACATTGAGCGCAAACATTGCCAAGTATGAACTTGCAAACACTGGTACAGGCGATTCAACAGCAAACTTCGAAGACAAGACCCTTGCTTACATGGGTTTCCAAATCGATCGCGTTGCTGTAACAGCCAAGTCACGTGGCTTGCAAGCAGCTTACACGCTAGAACTTGCACAAGATCTAAAGGCAATTCACGGTCTAGACGCAGAAACAGAATTGACAAATATTTTGTCAACTGAAATTCTCGCAGAAATCAACCGCGAAGTTGTTCGTACGATCTATGCAACTTCAAACGTAGGTATCGTAAGTGCTGCAACAGCAACAATGAACCTAAACCTCGATGCTGCAAACAATGGCACATCAGGTCGCTGGCAAGTTGAAAAGTATAAGTCAATTTTGTTTGCTGTTGAAAGAGCAGCTAATAAGATTGCTAAAGACACACGTCGTGGTAAGGGTAACATCCTCATCCTATCAACGGATGTTGCATCAGCTCTTGCAATGACAGGTCTTCTAGACTACAACTCAGCATTGTCAAACAACACAAATCTAGCAGTTGATGATACAGGCAACACATTCGCTGGTACACTATTCGGTCGTATCAAAGTTTATGTTGACCCATATTCTGTAACTGGCACAGACTACGTTGTTGTTGGCTATAAGGGTGCAAATCCTTATGATGCTGGCTTGTTCTACTGCCCATACGTTCCGCTACAAATGGTACGCGCAATCGACCCAACGACTTACCAACCAAAAGTTGGATTCAAGACTCGTTACGGTCTCGTTGCAAATCCATTCGCAACAGGAGCAGGTCTCGGTGTACTCGCAAACAACACGAATATGTACTACCGTCGCTTCCAGGTTGAGAATATCAACCAGTAATAGTTATTACCGACTGTATAAAAACAATAAGGTAAAAAACTGGAGAGGGGGCTGCAAAGCCCCCTCTTTTTTTTGTATAAATAATTCTATTCACCAAGGAAATGACGCATGACTGCATTAAACCGAAATCCAAGTAATATTAATTTATTACAAAGTACAAAGTTTAGAGTTACATTTGAGCGTCTTCGTGGATTGACTTATTTTTGCCAATCTGCAAATTTTCCTGGAATATCACTAACAGAAATTGTTCGTCCAACACCATTTATTGATTTGTATCATCCTGGAGAGAAACTCATCTATGATACATTCAATGTAACGTTCTTGATCAACGAAGATCTTGAAACGTGGACTGAAATTCATGATTGGATTCGCGGACTAACTTTTCCAACAAACTTCGAAGAATATGTGAACTTATCAAGACAATCACCTGGAGTCGTTGCAAGAAGCAATCTTACAAGACAGCCACCAGTATATTCTGATGCGTCATTGACATTCTTTACAAACAAAAATAATCCAAGTTTCAGAATTAAATTTGCTGATGTGTTTCCTACAAGTCTTTCAACAATCACATTTAGCACTGGCGACACTGCAGAAAATATCATGACGGCAGACGCCACGTTTAGATTCTCTTATTATAACTATGAGAGAATATAGAGACTTAAAGTATCCCGCCGAAACCAGACATAGGTATTATACTGGTAAATTTAAGCAATAACAACTATACAATAGTTTGTTTTTTTGAATTGATTGTTATATGATATTGTCATGAAGATAGAAACACCTCCTCTCGAAGAATTAATGCAGCAATGGGAAAAGGATTCCGAAGTAGACACTACGGAACCTGGCAAAGAGATCTTGCGTATTCCATTGATTCACAACAAGTATAACAAATATTTGTCACTGCACAATCTTGCAGCCAAACGAGCATCACTTGAGTTTGACAAATTAAAGAAACTCAAGTGGATGTACTACAGTGGCAAGTTAGACCAAGATGAATTGGATAAACTTGGTTGGGAGCCATTTCGATTCACTCTTAAATCAGATATGCAAGTTTACCTTGATGGCGATGATGATCTAAACAAACTCAAACGCAAGAAAGCATATCACGAAGAGTCTGCAAATTTTTGCACCAATGTCATGAAAGAACTTAACAATCGTACATGGCAATTGAAAGAGTACATGGGTTGGGAGAAGTTTATCCAAGGTGCTCGATGATTGAACACGTTGTGGTTGAAAAAGTCAGTAATGTTTATGTTCAGGTTCATGCTGACGATGGCATCATTCGAGAGATGTCTGATTTCTTTACATTCACAACTCCAGGATATCAATTTTCACCAGCCTTTCGAAACAAATACTGGGATGGTAAGATTCGTCTGTTAAATACAAACACCAAACAGATCTATGTTGGTCTTGTTCCGTATATCAAAAAGTTTTGCAAGGATAGCAATTATGGATTTGAATACCTCGATGAAGAAAAAGACGTCCACCCGATTGATACAAAAAATCTTGCAACTGCTCTATCACTTCCAATGGAGCCGAGAGATTATCAGTTGCTCGCTTCTAGCGTCGGACTTACGAAGAAGAGAACTGTACTCATTTCACCAACAGCGTCAGGAAAATCGCTAATCATCTATATGATGATTCGCCACCTGTTGAACACAGGTAAGAAGCGTGGATTGCTAATTGTTCCTACGATCAATCTCGTCACTCAAATGCATAGTGACTTTAAGAATTACTCATCTCTCAATGGATGGGATGTTGAGAAATACTGCCAAAAGATTTATGGTGGCGAAAGTAAAATACCAGATACTGACTTGATTATCTCTACTTGGCAAAGTATCTACGACATGCCAAAGAAATACTTCACGCAGTTTGATTTTATTATCGGTGACGAAGCGCATACCTTCAAAGCCAAGTCGCTAACTTCTATCATGACTAAACTCATCAACTGTGATGTGCGTATTGGCACAACAGGTACACTTGATGATAGTAAGATAAACAAGTTAGTTCTTGAGGGTTTGTTTGGTCCAACATTTAAAGTTATCTCAACAAAAGAACTCATTGAACGCAAGCAGTTGGCTAACTTTAGTATCAAGTGTATTGTGCTGAAGTATCCTGAGATTGTATGTAAGACTGTCAAAGGATTTACTTATCCTGATGAGATGCACTTTCTGACACAACATGAAGGTAGAAACAAATTCATTACTGATCTTGCTCTTAACCTTAATGGAAATACACTAGTTTTATTTACTTATGTCGAAAAACACGGTAAACTATTATTCGAGTGGATACAAGAGAGGGCTGGCAATCGCAAAGTCTTTTTTATTCATGGTGGGGTTGAGGCTGAAGATCGCGAAGCAGTGAGACATATCACTGAACAGGAAACTGATGCGATCATTGTGGCAAGTTATGGTACATTCTCAACAGGTGTGAATATCCGTAACCTACATAATATTATCTTCTCCTCTCCAACCAAGAGTAAAATTCGCGCTCTTCAATCCATTGGTCGTGTACTGCGTTTGGGTGAAAACAAAGACGCTGCTACACTTTACGATATCGCTGATGATTTGCGTTATGGTCCTTATACAAACTTCACATTGAAGCACTATGAGGAACGAGTGAAGATCTACAGCGAAGAAAAATTTCCTTTCACAACGAATAACGTAAGGATAAATTAATGTCAGAAGATCCAGTAGAATATAAACCTAGAGGCGAACTTAAATTTGTTCGCTTACGATCAATCCCAGATGATCTCATTGGATATGTGACTTATGAAGAAGGATATATTGTTGTAGAACTTCCGCTACGAATTGAAATTGAAACTCTTTTCGATGAAGGTCGTCAGATTTTAGCAATGCAAGAATATCTTCCTCAATCTGTAATTAAAATTAGAGAAGTTGAATTCTACACTGAAGAAGTATTATTTGCAACTCCAGTAAAAGAAGACTTCGTTGAGCAATACGAATACGTCGCCGATTATTTCTATAACAATGAAACTAAACTAAAATCGCCAGAAAAGAAAAAGGCTAAAGGGTTCGATACAACTCAAGAAAATGTTGACAAAGTCGTTTCCATTATGGAAGCATTACAATCAAAGAAAGACAAACCAGTACACTAATTATGGCAAAGAATCACTATATTAATAACAAGGATTTCCTCAAGGAAATGACTGCATATCGCACAGCAATTCGAAAAGCAAAGAGACAAGGCAACCCAAAGCCTCAGATTCCTCGCTATGTTGCTGAATGCTTCATGAAGATCGCTGAGAATCTTTCGCACAAGCCAAATTTCTTGTCGTATACTTTTAGAGACGAAATGGTCGCTGACGCAATTGAGAACTGCGTGATGTATGTTGACAATTTTGATCCAGCGAAATCAAGCAATCCATTTGCCTATTTCACTCAAATAGTATATTATGCATTCTTACGCCGCATTCAAAAGGAAAAGAAGCAGTTATACGTTAAGTACAAGGCGACTGAGACTGCTGGCATTCTTGATGAATTTGAACTGAATGAGACTGAAGATGGAACATTCAGACAATTTGAGTTGTATGATAATATTTCTGAATTTATCGTAAACTATGAGAATTCAAGAAAGAATAAGAAAGCCAAGAAAGTTGGGCTGGAGAAGTTTGTAGATGAAGATAGCAATCCTGGGTGATACCCATTTTGGAATGCGCGGTGACTCTATTGCGTTCCACAATCATTATAAAGACTTCTATCTAAATACATTTTTTCCGTATTTGGTGGACCATGGAATTAGGACCGCATTTCAACTGGGTGACTTATTTGATCGTCGGAAGTATATCTCTTTTCAGTCTCTTGCTCTTTGCCGTAATTATTTTTTTGATCAACTGGTAAAGCATGATATTCAATGCCATGTATTACTTGGCAACCACGATATCTTTTTTAAGAATACTCTCGAAGTAAACTCGCCAGACTTGCTCTTACGGGATTATGCTCATCATGTCAAACTTTATGATGAGCCAACTGCTTGGGATGGTGTTGATATTATTCCATGGATCTGCAAAGATAATGAACTTGAGATCATGGACTTCATCAAGCGCAGTCAAAATCAAGTTTGCTTTGGTCACTTTGAACTTGCTGGCTTTGAAATGGATCGTGGAAATGTCTGTCATGAAGGTATGGACCCAAGCATTCTAAACAAATACGATCTTGTCCTTTCTGGTCACTTTCATCACAAGAGCAACAGCGGCAGTATCGTATACGTTGGCACTCCTGGCGAAATGACTTGGGCTGATTATAATGATGAGCGTGGGTTTCATATTTTTGACACTGAAACTCGTGAACTGACTTTCATTCCAAATCCCGAGAAGATGTTCCATAAGATTAAGTACAACGATGATGAATTGTTCTATAATGATATTGTCAATGCCGATTATGCAAATTTAAATAACAAGTTTGTGAAGATTGTTGTAGAGAAACGCAATAATACTTTCTTGTTTGATACTCTGTTAGATTCAATCGCAAAAGTAAATCCTCTCGAAGTGTCTGTTGTTGAAGACTTTTCTGAGATCACAGATAATGTTGAGGTTGATATCGATCAAGCAGAAGACACAATGACAATCCTGAATAAGTATGTTGATGGCTTGTCTTTACCTGTGGAATCAGATAAGATTAAAACTGTTTTGCGTGATGTGTACAATGAAGCATTGTCTATGGAGACAACGTGATTCTTTTTAAGAAAGTAAGATACAAAAATTTTCTATCAACTGGAAATATCTTTACGGAAATTCCTTTGAATGAAAATGCAACGACATTGATTGTCGGTGAGAATGGTGCGGGTAAGTCAACATTTCTTGACGCCATCACATTCTCATTGTTCGGTAAACCATTCCGTAATATTAACAAACCTCAACTTGTAAACTCAGTCAACGAAAAAGAATGTGTTGTTGAGGTTGAGTTTTCTATCGGCAAAAAAGAATATAAAGTCATTCGTGGTATCAAGCCAAATGTCTTTGAGATCTATGTTGATGGTAGTTTATTAAACCAAGACGCCAAAGCAAAAGATTATCAGGATCATTTGGAAAAATTGATTCTTAAGATGAACTACAAATCATTCACACAGATTGTCATTCTTGGATCAACAAACTTTACTCCGTTCATGCAGTTGTCAGCGGCGGACCGTAGAACAGTGATTGAAGATCTGCTTGATATCCAAATTTTTAGTTCCATGAATGTGATTGTAAAAAGTAAAATACACGCACTTAAAGATGAAGCCGCGCAGCTCAAGATTCAGATTGATAACACAAAAGATAAAATCGAATTACACAAGAAACATCTAGACGAACTAAAGAAAAATACCAAAGAACTAGTAGATGCAAAGAAACAAGAAGTGGTAGAGAATACGGCATCACTCTCGCAACTTGAAAACGATGCAACATCAAAAGAAGTTGAAATTGACAATCTAGTAAACGAAACAACTGATGAAGATTCAACAACAAAGAAGTTTCAAAAACTAAACAACCTTGAAGCCAAGATCGAAGGGAATATTCAGAAACTCGAGAAAGACATCGAGTTCTATTCTGTAAATTCGACTTGTCCAACCTGCGATCAGGCTATCAATAACAAAGAAGAAAAAGTACATACATGCAACAGTAAAATTACAGAACTAACTGAAGGTCTAACAAAACTAAAGGAAGAGAGTGATGCCGTTCTACGTCGAATCAATAACATTAAAGCAACGCAAAAGCAACTTCAGACTCTTGAACAAGATCTTGTCCGCATTAATACTTCTCGTAGCCAGATTAGAAAGTATGTTAAGAAACTTGAGGATGAAATTGCCGAGATAGAAAATAAACCAGCCATGAGCGATGAGTTTAAGGCGCAAAGCAAAACATTACTCAATGCATTGCAAGGATTTAACGATAAACGAAAAGAAGTATCTGAACAAACACAAAACTATGATATTGTCGCGCAGTTGCTTAAAGATGGCGGGATTAAGTCGAAAATCATTAAGCAGTACGTTCCAGTTATAAACAAACTGGTTAATAAGTATTTGGCTGCGATGGACTTCTTTGTCAATTTTAATATTGACGAGGAGTTCAAGGAGACCATCAAGTCTCGTCACCGAGATGATTTCAGTTATGAAAACTTCTCAGAGGGTGAAAAGAAACGTATTGATCTAGCACTGTTGTTTACCTGGAGGTCGGTCGCCAAATTAAAGAACAGTGTCAATACGAATCTGCTCATCTTCGACGAGGTCTTTGATGGTTCTCTTGACATTAATGGTACTGAAGAATTTATGAAGTTAATATATATGATGAATGATGATGCAAATATTTTTGTTATCACACACAAGACTGATCAGATGGTTGATAAGTTTAAACATACAATACGATTCGCGAAGGTTAAGAACTTCTCGCAGGTGGTGTAATCATGTCAAAGAATGTAAAGTTATACAACGGCAATCTAGTTGATTATGAAGTTTACAAACTTGTAGATTTTTATGATCCTATTTTGAGACAGCCAACAAAGCCGTATGTTTTTGATGACGAAAAATCAAAAGATAAAGCATCATACATTGCATTCTCTATGGCTGAGAGTCTAGAAAGATTGCAAGGTCTTGGCTTGTCAGCCAATCAAGTTGGTTTGGATGTTAGAGTTTGTGCGTTGAACATGGGTAAAGAAATTTGGACCATGTTCAATCCAGAAATTATAGAACGCTCTGAAGAATTGAATACTGAATTCAGCGAAGGATGTTTAAGTTATCCTGGATTATTCTTGAAGATTCCAAGATATAAAACTGTTAAGGTAAGATTTCAAGCAATCGGTGGTCAGTTTGTTGAGCAAGAATTAACAGGACTCACCGCAGTGTGTTTACAACATGAACTTGATCATTTGGATGGTATAGTGTATACTGATAGAGTGAGCAGAATTAAGTTAGACATTGCGAAAAAGAAAGTGAAGTCTAATGTGAAGAAAATGAATCGAATTTCTGAGAAGGTTGCGCAAGAACGAGAACATCTGATAGAGCAGTCTTCTGGTTTGCAATTGAAGAAACAAGAACCAGAAGTTAGAATTCTTGATTCTTCCATGCTGGGACCACAAGAGTCAGTGGAAAAAACACCCGAGAAATTCGTCTATAACGCAGGTTGACGTAAGTTATTGATTTTATTCGAGTTTTTTCTATTTACGATGTGACTGTAATCAGCGACAATACTTGATTACGGTAACAATTAGGTGAGTATGAAAAAGTCCGTGAAGCGTGGCTGGCGCTCAGATTTTAGTTCAAAAACCCCTGAAATTATACGTGAAAACAATAAGCGGATTTATAATAACCTGAAAAAAACTGATCCTGTGAAGGCTGAAATCTTTAGGCAAAAATACCTGTCGTAAGTTATTGATTTTATTCGAGTTTTTACTGTTGTTTTTCTAGCCGTTTTAGGGGACAATGGTTGTATGAAAACGAATTTACAGGCTTCTAAATCGATCCTCGCCAAACTCTTGGCGAGCGAGAATATCACCGTCTCGCATCAAAATGTCAAGACCGCATACTTCGACCTCAAGAATCGCACGATGGTTCTTCCCGTTTGGAAGGACATGGACGGTGACTTGTATGACCTGCTGACTGGTCACGAAGTTGGTCATGCTCTGAACACCCCGCAGCAGGGCTGGCATAATGAAGTCGCCGAGAGCGACAAGAAGTTCAAAGACTTCTTGAACGTCATCGAAGATGCTCGCATTGAGAAACTTGTCAAGCGCAAGTTCCCTGGACTTTCAAAGTCTTTTGCTCGTGCTTACACTTCTCTCTATGAGCGCGATTTTTTCGGCATCAAGAAACTTGACGACCTCAGCAAACTCAATCTGATTGATCGCATCAACCTGCGCTTCAAGATGGGTTCACATGTTGTTGTTGAATTCAATGACTTCGAGCGTGACATCGTTCGCGAAGTTGAGGCTGCTGAAACGTGGGATCAAGTTGTTGATATTGCTCGCCGTGTGTATGAGTACACCAAACAAAATGAGCAAGACAAGATTCAGAACAAACAAGACCTGCAAGAGCAGATGAAAGAAGAGCGTCAACAGGATCAAGATGATTCTGGCGAGTACGATGACGTTGATGATGGTTCTGACTATGAAGATAACATCGATGGTAACGATGACTCTGATGTAGACGAAGAATCAGACGGCACTGATGCTGAAGATTCTCAGGATCAAACTGAGTCTGACGAAGCAGAAGAATCTAACAGCGACCAGTATTCTTCTGGTAACGGTGATAAAGAAGAACAAGAAAATGAAGATGAACCGCAGTCTGTAACTGATCGCAGTTTCCGTCAGCGCGAGCAGGAATTGGTCAATGAAACTGGCAAAATCTTCATGTATGAGTTGCCCGACGCTGTTCTTGAGAACATCATTCTTCCGAACACGGAAGTTGTGAATGACCTTGAACAATTCTTCCGTGCGCAAGTTGCTGATCCGAATCGCACCTATGGTCGCTATAACATCTCATACGACACTGTTGTTCAGAAGTGTGTGCGCAAATTCAACGCGAACAACAAGAAAGTCATTATGCATATCTTGAAGGAATTTGAGATGCGCAAGAAAGCCAGCGAGTATGCTCGAACACAGACTGCTCGCACTGGCGAGTTGAATATGAACGTGCTTCACAAGTATCGTTTCAGCAATGACTTGTTCCGCAAAATCACTGTCGTGCCGAAGGGCAAGAATCATGGCTTTATCATGTTCGTTGATATGTCTGGTTCGATGGGCGATATTATGCGTAACACGATTGAGCAGATGCTTGTGCTTGCTTCGTTTTGTAAACTTGCCAAAGTTCCGTTTGAAGTTTATGGCTTCAGTGACGATGCTTATGGCAACAAGAAGTTGCGCGAGATGGTGAACAACGATCGTTTCGTGTCTAATCGTGCTGTTGACATGACGATGAGTCATACATGGTTTCATCTGAAACATCTGATTGGTTCTTCTTTGTCGCCTGTTCAGTATCGTCGTGCGTTCAATGCGATGTGCGTTGTTGCCAATGAGTATGGTCGTGCATATGACTACACTTGCAAGGAAAACGATCATGGTGGCTGGCGATACGATTGGGACACTTCTGGCTTTGGTTTGAACAGCACTCCGTTTCTCGAGACTCTGCTTGCTTCTCGCGGAATCATTACTGCATTCCAGAACAAACATCAGTTGGATGTTTGCAACGTTGTGTATCTGACCGACGGTGAAGGCGGCAGCAATCTTTCGTATCCTCTGATGAGCAGCGATTCTGGTTTCTACGACGATCGTCGCAAGTCAGTTGTGTATCTGATTGACAAAAAGACCAAAAAGAAAGTCAAGTTGTCAAATTATCATACGATGCAACCTGCGATCACGGAGTTGGTTGCTGATGTGACTGGTTGTAAACATATTGGTTTCTATGTTGGCAACAAGAAAGCCATTCAGCGTGATGTAAAGTATCTTGTCAGCGACAAATCTGCTATTGAGCAAGATGTTGCCAAAAAGACTTTCCGCGAGCACAATTACTTTGTTGTTGATCGTCTTGGATATGACAAGTATTTCTATGTTGGTCTCCCGAGCACCAACATCGTCGACGATAAACTTGAAATCACTAGCGATATGAACAAGAACAAGATGGCTCGCGAGTTCTCCAAGAACGTGGGCAGCAAGAAGAGCAATCGTCTCCTGCTCACGAAACTGGCTGAAGAACTGGCAGTTGCGTAAGTTGTTGATTCTATTAGAGTTTTTACTGTTGTTTAATGTGTACTTTTCAGCGATAATAGTTCTATAGATTGATAATGGAGTCTAATGTGAGAAAGCCGAATTACGATATGAGCGCGAAGATTGAGATTCTTGAGAAGTTGCATGCGCACTTCGACAAGGATGTGATCTCGTTGAAGGAATTGAATTCCTATTGCGAAAACAAGAAGAATGGAGTTGAGAATTTCCCATACTTTATTTTGCGCGAGCGCAAGGTTGGTCGTGGTCAATTCAGTATCGTTCCGAAGAATATTGGTTGTATCACTCCTGCTGCAAAGCAGACTGATGAAGTCCCTGTTGCTGCAGCCGCAATGGTTGCTCAGGTTGTGAACATTGCTTCTCGTCGTGCGCAAAATGTCACTGAGTCGTTTGTGCCTGACCGTAACGAAACGTATGTTCCATTCGGATTCTACAACGACATGCGTGACATCATCAAGTCGCGAATCTTCTATCCTATCTACATCACTGGCTTGTCAGGTAATGGCAAGACATTCATGATTGAGCAGGTTTGTGCTGCGTTGAAGCGTGAGTTGATTCGCGTCAATATCACGAAGCGCACCGATGAGTCTGACCTCATTGGTTCCTATGAGTTGGTTGACGGAAACACGATCCGTCGTGAAGGACCAGTGATCACTGCGATGCGTCGTGGTGCCGTGCTGCTTCTTGATGAGTGTGATCTCGGCACGGAAGATATTCTGTGCTTGCAGCCGATTCTTGAAGGCAAGCCATACTTCGACAAGAAGACTGGTGAAGTTGTCCACCCTGCTGCTGGCTTCAACGTGGTTGCGACTGCGAACACGAAGGGTAAAGGCAGTGACGATGGTCGATTCATCGGCACAAACTTGCTCAACGAAGCATTCCTCGAGCGTTTTGCCATCACGGTCGAGCAGGAATATCCTCCTGCCAATACCGAGCGCAAGATTCTTGAAAAGAATTTCGCTGTTCTTGGTATCACTGACACGACGTTCATTGACCGTCTTATCACGTGGGCTGAAGTCATCCGCAAGAGTTTCTCGGATGGTGCAGTTGATGAAGTTATCTCGACTCGTCGTCTTGTCCATATCAGCAAAGCATTCTCTATCTTCAACAATCGTTTGAAGGCAATTGAGATGTGCTTGAATCGATTCGACACAGACACCAAGACTGCGTTCTTGGATCTGTACACGAAGGTTGATGCGGAGGCAACTCCTGCTCCTGCAGCACCCAGTGTTGGTGATATAAGTGTGGAAAAAAATATCGAAACTGGATACACCACTTTCCGTTATAAAAACGAGATAGTCTCGTTCAGCGAACAAGAATTGGTTGAGATGCTTGACAAGGGTCTGAGCACTGAGCAGATCAAGGCTCGAGTTCTTGACACCCTTGTCAAGATTGTTGCTGCGAAGAGTCGGGTGTAATGGAGGCTGATATGGACCAGTTTAGAATGAAAATGCAAGAAAAGGTTAATGTGTTCTTGGATAAACTCCGTGAGTCTGGTGAGACTAATATGTTTGGTGCAGCCCCATATATCCAAGAAGCGTTTGGTGTAAACAGAACTGAAGCCAAGCAGTATCTCTTAAATTGGATGGAGACTTTTGACGAACGGCACCCGCTGTAAGCAAGAGTTTACTTTTGGCTCTTGTTGGTATATAATAAGAGTCATGTTACAGGATAAGCCCCGCTCTTGTAACATTATTGAAGGGGTTTTTGTGAAGGTATATTTTATGTCTAATGCTCTTGATTCGTTTGTTACTTATCTTGCCGATGGCAACACTGTCACCTCGCGCCAAATTCGCGCCATGTTCAAGGTTGACAATGCTGCTGATCTTGCTTATCGTGCACGCAATGAGGGTATCTCTGTATACACCAATCGCGTCACGAATTCGCGTGGCGAAAAGGTTTTTGCCTATCGCCTCGGCAATCCTTCGGCTCAGTTCGAGAAGTATCTCGAACAGGGTAAGATTGCTCGCGCTCGCAAGACGCTCTATCGTGATGCTATCAACGTCTCGATGACTGCCTAATCTGGCAATTCTAAAAATGTGATAACATTCTGTGGGGGTGCAATGCCCCCACAGTTTCATTTGGTTTTCTGAAATGCTGAGTTTGTTTTTTAAATTCTTTGCATATATAATGTCATGAGAGGAGAAAATATCATGACCAAAATTATTGTGGCAAAAACAAAGTATGATTGTGAGCATCTGCTTGGACAATTTCTTGATGAATCACATTATGATGTTTTAATCAACGAAGACACAGATTGCTATCTTCATAATGAAGATGAAAGCAGCATTGCATTTAAGTTTCGTAAAAACTTCTTCTCCAAGGAAGAACAAGAGGCTGCTTATACTGGCTTGCGTGAAGCCGCCACACCAACCCAGAATCGTGGTCTTGCTGCAGGACCAAAGGGTGAGAAGTGTGGTGGTCGTGAGTGGGTGACAGAATTTCAGATGCAAGTGTTTGATCTCTTCCAGAAGGAAGCAGAAAATACTGCAATCAAAATTAATGTTAAAGAAGAAATTGATAGACTTCGCGAACTTTATCAAAATAAAGAATCAACACGCGGTCTTGTTTGGTTGTCTGCTCTTGTTAAACAAGATGACTTTAGTTTTGAAAACTGGCTAGAGAATGTCAGCAATCTTTCTGTCACAGAGCGAAAGAAAGAAGCACACAAAGTCGAAAACAAATATATTTCTGACACCACATATGCCAATCAGGTGAATTCTGGTATTGCTGGATGGTTTGATCGTTATCCTCGAATTCCATACGGTCGAGCAACTGCATACACACAACATTCATTCGACAAATTTAAAATGTCATTTCCATTTCTGCAAACACTTGATCGTGGTTTCGCTGAGTTGCTTCCAACTCGTCATGCCGCTCAACGTGAAGCAGCAGATAAAATTGATTCAGCATTTCTGGTTCCACAAACTGTATTTACTACAATCACAGTGAACAAGACTTTCAGAACAGCAGCACATCGTGATGCTGGCGACTTTACAAATGGTTTGAGTAATCTTCTGGTTCTATCAAATAATGGTAATTATTCAGGTGGATATTTGATTCTTCCAGAAGTTCGTGTTGCTGTGAATGTACGTCCAGGTGACTTGTTGTTGGTTAATAATCATGAGTACATTCACGGCAATACACCCATTGTAACTAATGATGAAGTTGCAGAACGCATCAGTCTTGTCTGTTACTTGCGTGAGAAGATGCTAGAACTTGGAAGTAAAGAATATGAAGATCATCGATTTAATTATGTTGAGTCGCGTCGAAAGAATCCAGAACACCCACTCCAACGACGTCTTTGGAATGGTATTTCCGAAGGAATGTGGGACGAACAAGAATGGTATGACTATCTGGAGAGAATTGGTGGAAGGGCGATGGTTGAAAAATATCATCCAAAAGCATACGAAAAGATCTCAACTCTAGAAGATTTGTTCGCTTAATATGTGTGCAGTGATTGGTGCTTATATCGAGAATCCAAGTTCTCTTGATTTGATCATGCTTGAGAATGTTTTCCGCGAGTCGAGTATTCGCGGATTGCACGCAACTGGTGTGTCGTGGGTCAAAGGTGGTCAAATTCATAGTCACATTGACGCCGTTCCAGCAACGAAATTTCTAGATTCATTTGATTTGCAATCATGCGTCAATGAAGACGGCAATCTATATCTAATTGGTCATTGTCGTTATTCAACCTCTGATCTTGCTTACAATCAGCCACTGTGGAATGAAAATGTTTCTATTGTTCACAATGGCGTTGTGAGTCAAGAGATGCCAGAGAACTGGGAACGACTTTATGGATACAAATGCAAAACTCGTAATGATTCTGAATTAATTGTTCATACACTCCAAGCAAATAAATCTCCACTTGAGGAGTTTCCTAATTCCTCAATGGCTGTAATTGAACTGTATAAAGAAAAGAAGTTGCGTTTCTATCGCAACGGAAAGCGTCCAATTTACTTTACTTCTTTGCGCAATGGCGTTATAATTACTTCTACGAAAGATATTGCAAAGCGTTCTGATTTGTTTGAATCCCATGAGATTCCAATGAATCAATACATCACAGTTGCAAAGGGTGTCTTTCATATGAAAACCATCTTGATTGATAACGCAAAGGATCTTCAACAGTGAAGTTTGCGACTAAAGAACAAGTAGAAGATTTGATAAGAAATTCTCCAGAAGGAAAGAACACGAAGTTTCTTTCTGCATCCCATAGCCTCTGGTTTCGATTCAAGAACTACGATAAATCTCCGCCAATGATTCTTGAGGACAATGGTAAGATTGTCTCGCTCATTTTCGCAACATTTAATCGAGATAGATACACTAACCTCTATGAGATCGTAACGGCGGAAGGCTGCGAGGGTAAAGGATACGCATCGCAGATCTGGGATCAATATGTAGATTACGCTGTCAATATGCAGAACATGAAACGGCTTAAAATCTCTTGCACTCCAAGTTCTGTTACATGGCATATGAAAAATGGTCTTGTATTTTGGGCAGTTGATCCTACTGGATCATTACGCTCTGATCAACCTCTGTTCAAGAATCGTGAAGAGCAATTGATCTTTCGGAAACTCGCAGTAGACGATCCCTCAATTGCGTTGCCGACTGATTCAAAAGTATTACTACAATTGCAAAATGAATCTCTGGAATCTCATAAGTTCGGATCGAAAAAGAAAACCACGACTGAAGATGCAATTAATAAAGTTGGCAAATATTGGCTGCGTGATGCATTATTTCATCAAGTTGATTTGTTTGCATGAATTTAGAAAGACGTGAACAATTTATAAGATGGTATGCATGGTCCATGAAATATGGCGATTGCGATCCAGCCGTATGGTGCACAAACTATCTACACCAGCGATACGAGCATAATGATGAAGAGCGTCTGTGGTTTGCATGGTTGTATGGTAACACCTATCAACTACCAACTGCATGGGTTCTGAAAAATGAATTTCCAGATTATGAACTCGCCACTGTGGATCGCATCACTTGGTGGAATTCAACAAACTATAAACGGCTCAGATACCAAACAGATACAAAGTGGAACAAAGGTCACTTGCCAGCCATGTTCGAATCTTATCAAAAATTTATTGGCAAGAAAACTCAACGCGAAGTGCTGGAGAATTATTATGGAGATAACGAACAACGGACTTTCGACAACCTTTGGAATAATCTTAAAAACTCTCTTCACAAATTTGGTCGCTATTCCACTTGGTTTTATATGCAGCATCTCGCTCATACTGCTGGCATTAACTGCATACCTACTTCTCTCATGCTTTCTGATTATTCTGGCTCTCGCTCACATCGTAATGGCTTGCATCTTGCCCTCGGCGAAGATGACAAGTACGATACAAGACTTACTGCTGCAGAATGCGATGACCTTGAAAGTAAAGCGAAAGACATTCTCGAAGAAACAAGAGGAAGATTCCCT
>Ga0222714_10000533_pt1 | contig 43545 bp, 30 predicted proteins | sample C33_3DmetaG_FD_165048 | JGI IMG/M metagenome (GOLD analysis project Ga0222714, IMG submission 165048) | Estuarine water microbial communities from San Francisco Bay, California, United States - C33_3D | ecosystem: Environmental > Aquatic > Marine > Unclassified | place: USA: California...
GTCTCTTTGTTCTGAGACTCGGATGATTTGTTGTCCTGGGTCATACGTAGATACTCGGAAATTCTGCAGTCTTGCGCCAGGATATACTTTTACAATCTGGTCTTGAACTTCTTGTCTTGTGGGAAGTTTGACCTGAGGGAAAAATAATCTAAGTTCGTAAAGTTTGCCTCTCCAATTTACCAGAGTAATTATAATATTACCAGTTTTTGCTGGAAGTCTTACTGCCTCTTCCAATTCAATTTCTTCTTTTTTTACGCAGTTTGGATATTTTTTTCCAAACATTGTTTTCATACCTTTTTTCTCATAACCAGACCAACACTTTTCACCCAACATGTCGCTACCAATTCCTTTACTGGGTTGAAGTGGTTCTGGTTTGATTATGTCAATAAATTCAGCAAAAGTTTTTCCAGAAGAATCTTCGACACTTATAGATTCATTTTTTGATTTGCTTCCCCAATTCTTAGCACCAACTTTACGGCATTTGACTAGTGCTCCTGACGCATACGCACTTGGCCAAACTTTGTAACGTGATTTTACTTTATGGTAGCAAGCATCCTTTTCTCCTGCCGCTTCATTTGTCACATAATCGGCAGCAGTATCTATGTAATCTGCTGCTTTAGTGATTTTAGATTGAACCCATGCTTCAAGGTTTCCTTCACCCTTTTTGCCCATTTTCTTTTCAAGTCTTTTGGCAGCATTTTTAATCGTTTTTATTTCAGAACGAGCCATAGAATATTCATGATCTTTCTTTGTTTCTTCAGTTGCCACGTTCTTTGCTTTTCCTCTACGGTCTGGGTTTGGATCTTGACGATTTTTACGACGAAATGCTCTTTCTTCTTCGTCTGAAGAAAGTTCTCTTTTCATTTTGCTGGAACCACACTTTGGTTTGGTTGTTTGTCCAGGTTGTTTGGCACAGGGTTTTCCTGCATATTTGCCGCCCAGTTGAACCCAACCAGGGGTGCCATCAGAAGCACGACTCTTGCTAAACCAGTCACGCAGAGAAGAATCACCACTCTTGTTCGCTTCATCAATAATACCCGATTCTTTAGCAGCAGTTTCTTGCTCCTTTTCAGAAGCATCATTCACAGAATACTTATCCCACATTTTGGGCCCGTATCCACATTCTTCTCTCGTTTCTTTCTTTTTGCAAAGACGGCAATATTTTTTCATGAAACTGGTTTAGATTTTGTTGCCTCACCTCTTGCTCTCTTTCTCCTCGCCGCACAATGAGCACGTTGAGAGAATCCCTTGGGATTGGAGCAATCAATACTCTTTTTATATTTATTAGACCACTCTTCTTGAAATTGTTTGAATGTCTTCATTATTCTGTATCAAAAAAGAACATGTGGAATAATCTAGAGTCGTATTTATCATACCCAAAGTATTTAGATGCTGTATGAGGACAGCGGCCGTCCCAAATAACAAGACGATTGTATACATTAGCAATAACATCAATATGCTCCCATGGAGTTGGATCTAAGTGCTTATTAGCCCAAATTACATCAGATCCTTCAGTATCTACATGACGTATTCCTGTCTTCTTATGCGCCAATAGAGAAGTGCCACATTCGTAGGGAGCATTTGGTGTCAAATAAACTGTTGCTGCCCACTTTTGGGAATCAGCATGATATACCAAAGCATCTTCACAAGTGCAGTGTTGAAATCTTCCACACATTCCATGAGTTTCCATCCAGTTGGAAATTTTCATTCCCATTATTTTTTCAAATGCTTCTTTTGTTCCCGGAATTTCAAACTGATTTTCAGTTCTTCTGCCACGATGATAGTCACTAAAATTAAATTCTTGAGTTAAAGCAAACTCACGGATAGCTTTTGGATCACTATAAAAATTGTCAACGACCCAAAGAGTTTGTCTTTTATTGTCATTTACTGATGGACCATTTATTTGATATCTCATGGTTTTATTGCGTTTTCACAAAATCTACAGAGATTGAAACATGTATTATTTTCTGGCATTATCTCATCATATGATTGCTCAAATAAATTGCCAAGAATATGTTCAAGACCATAATCCATACAACAAAGAGATACATCTCCGTTTGGGAGCATGACATTGTGATATAACTTTTCCAAGCACCCACAGGTCATCTCTTGATTGCCGTGGTAAATCGATTTATATTCATCTTTTCTATTCAAAAGTTCTGGTTTCATAATACTCTCACCAAGTAGATTACCTGCTCTAGACCACATTTGGTATGTTGGAGCTTCTGGAAATACATGACGAACTGATTCATGAACTGTTCCCATACACATCAAAGTGAAATTGTGAATATCTTTGTGAACTTCTCCAAATTTTTCAATTACTTCAATGTATCTTTTAGTTATTGGATGCTTTGCTTTTCTTTCCTGATCCGGTAAGTGAAGAACAAATCCGCCATTTGGATTGCCAGCATACTTAACATGCTTAATCCTATCAATATCATCTAAACTCATGCCAATACCAGTTGTGAATACTGAAATTGGATGACCTTCCTGATTCGCATAAAGAAGCATATCTGTTGCCTTTGGGTTTAACCAAGGTTCTGTAAATCCAGCAAATGTGACTCTTACTTGTGTTGGTAATTTATCAACGCATTTTTTAAAGTTATCGAGACTTAAGAATCTTTCTCCTTTATAAACTTTTTGAAGAGTTCTTTGTGGACAGAAAACACAATCGACTACACATCCATTTTGAGCATCGATGGAAGTTGTAAATTCCATTGTTGGTGCTATGGAATTCTCCCAAGGTTTTCTTGTCTTGTTTTTATGATAAACCTCATGAAGATTTACATTTTTGCTATTCAATTTTTTTAAGTTTTGAATAACTGATTGTTTGTGAATTGTATCTAATGGATAATTTTCTAAAAGATCTTCAAACATTCTTCTAGATTCATCACACAACCCTGTCCACCAAGAACTTACGGCTTTTTCATATAATATTCCCCAAAATCCAGGGTAATCTGTCACCATTGGTAATGGAGACGCATCTTTGATGGAAACTTTTTCTCCAATAGAAGCAATTAAATATGCATCATGATAATTTCCTTCCCTCTCAAGAAATCGACTTAAGAAAAAATATCCCTCTGGCCTATTAGGCATGATTGCGAGAGCATGTTGGAGAAGACCTCTTACCGTAAAATTCCTACATCCTTGTTTTTCAAAACAAAAAGCAGATCTAAGAAGACATTGATATTGCTTTTCTAAATCATCGACTCTTTCAGCACATCTCAGATAATAAGAAATTGCTGAGGCCGTTTGGCCAATATTATCATAATAAAGAGCAAGATTTAAATTATTTTCAGGATCTTCTGGATTGAAAATAAAATCATAAAGAAGTTGCGTTAAATCAGACATCTAGAATCTCCTCAATAATTGACTGTGGGAACTTTAGTAAATATGCTGCGTTGTCTTGAAAACCAAAAGATAAAACAAAATCATCTCCATCTTCAATTATACCAATAGCAAATTCAACATGGCCACTCATAATGGAAAAATCACTGGTCCATTTAATTAGGTTCCAATTTTTATCCCATAAGATTACCCTGTGTCTATAAATGGCATCTTTTCTTTCTACTTCGCTTTTAAACAAATCAACTTCGTGAGTAATAGCAAGGTAGTAGTTTTTCCATGGAATAACTTGAGTCCCTCCACGCAAATCTCTTGGAATGTCTTGCCTTCTTCCTTGAAAAACAAATTCAGAACTATTATCTTCCAAATTTACCTTTACAATTTCAGTTGGATTCCCCCATTTCACAAAATGATATGGTTTATCCAAAATTGGCATCCAGTTTTTCTCACAATATGCCTCTCTTGGTGGTTCAATTCTGTTTCTAGATATTTCCACAACTTTATCAGCATGAACCTCAATTTCACATAACTCCATTCTCCCCGTTCCTACTTTGTCCAAATCCCTACGGACTCCACATGTCCATAGTTTTCCTTCCCATCTAAAAATTCTTGCATCCTCAAGACCAACAAAGTCCCATAATTCCTTTTCTGGAAACTTTGATGTATCTATTTTATTATAACGAATTATTCTGTAATCATCATCAAACTCTAGATAGTGATTCCAAGTTCTTAAATGGATATCATTTTCTGGGTGGACATATGTTAGAGGTCCATATTGATGTTGAAATAATTTCTCTTCCGAATGGTAAAAAGTATAATTAACTGCTCTTAATATAGCTACTTTTTTATTCCCATCTTTATAGATGGATGGATTCATCAGTCCAAGACCATTATTCTCCTCTGCCGGAATAATGAGTGGGTATATTTTTCCACCTCTCTCTAATGCCAACTTAGCAAGAGAATTTGTAAAATCCATAATAAAAAAAATAAATCGATTATGATAAGATAAAGTTTACTGCGCTAAAAACTTTGGTTAATCCAGAACCATCGCCCTTAAAAGATGTTGCTGAAACAATGCCAACTACATCTAAAGTTGATGTGGGAATAGTAGATCCAATGCCAACTCTATCGTTGGTAATATCGACGAATATATTATCATCGGATACTAAATCCGCAGTTCTCCTAGTTTTCCCCATTTTATTGGTTAACTTTTAACTATTTAGACTATCCAAGAACAAAATTAATTGCGCTGAATCCTGCTGTGGAACCTTGAATACCTTGAGCACCAGTAATTCCTTGAATACCTTGTGTTCCTGCTCCGGTTACACCTTGAGTACCTTGTGGGCCAGCAGATTCAAACGCTACAATATCAACAACGTCTCCATAAGTAGCAGCAGTTCCGAGAACAATACTTGTGCCATTAGATGCGGTAATGTCATTGTCACTTAATCGAACACCATTTAAGAATACATCAACATTTCCAACCGAATAAGTGGCACTGAATGTTGTTTGACTTGCTGTTGTTACACTGTAACTAGTTGTTGTCTTACTGTAATTTGATCCTTGAACGCCTTGTGCCCCTTGTGTACCAGTAGTACCCTGAGGACCAGCAGAAACATATGTAGCAATCGTTAAAGTGTCACCTACCGAAGCACCTGATGTCAGAACAATACTAGTACCGTTTGTAGCAGTAAAGTCGTCTGGATCTAAGTGCGATCCATTTAGATAAACATCAATATTTGATGGGGTATATGAAAGTGTATTTGCGTTATCATCCGAACCACTAAATGTAGTTTGGTCTGCCGTTGCTGTATAAGTGAATGATGATCTAGTGTGACTAAATCCTTGAATACCTTGAATACCTTGAGTGCCAGTTATTCCTTGGATACCTTGGATTCCCTGAATACCTTGGATTCCTTGAGGGCCCTGAACGCCTTGAACACCCTGAATGCCTTGAATACCTTGAACACCTTGGGTTCCTTGAGGTCCAGCAGATTCAAAGGCAACTACATCGATAATGTCACCATAAGTTGCTCCCGTCGCTAATACAATACTTGTACCGTCAGTTGCCGTATAGTCAGTTGGACTTAATCTTACACCATTCAAGAATACATCAATTTGACCAACTGAATAATTTACACTAAATGTTGTTTGACTACTAGTACTAACAGTAAAGGAATTTTCGGACTTGGCAAAACTTGATCCTTGAATACCTTGAATACCTTGGATTCCTTGAATTCCTTGAGTACCATCGACTCCTTGAGTACCCGTGATTCCTTGAATTCCTTGTGTTCCTTGAATTCCTTGAATACCTTGAGTACCTTGAGGTCCAGCAGATTCAAAAGCAACAATCGTTAAGGTATCCCCTACAGAAGCCCCAGATACTAATACTACGCTAGTTCCATTTGTAGCAGTAAAGTCATCCGGATCTAAGTGTGAACCATTAAGGAATACGTCAAGATTTCCTATAGAGTATGCTAATGTATTTGTATTGTCATCAGCACCACTAAATGTAGTTTGACTTGCGGTAGCAGTATAAGTGAATGATGATCTAGAAAAACTAAAACCTTGAATACCTTGAGTACCTTGAGTACCAGTGATTCCTTGAATTCCCTGAGCACCATCTGTTCCTTGGATTCCCGTAGTACCCTGGGTTCCGGTAATACCTTGAGTACCAGTAGTTCCTTGAGGACCAGCAGATTCGAAGGCAACTATATCAATAACATCATTTAATGAAGCACCAACATCTAATACTACTGAAGTTCCGTTTGATGCAGTATATTCATCTGGGCTCAACCTAACGCCATTCAAGAATACATCAATTTGACCAACTGTGTAAATTACATTAAATGTAGTCTGTGATGCTGTAGCAGTAAAACTACTTTCTGTTTTAGTGAAACTAAATCCTTGAATACCTTGAGTACCAGTTGTGCCTTGAGGTCCTATTATTCCTTGAACGCCTTGAGTACCATCTGTTCCTTGAGTACCATCTGTTCCTTGAATTCCCTGTGTTCCTTGAACACCTTGGATTCCTTGAGTACCTTGAGTACCATCTGTTCCTTGAGTACCAGTAATTCCCTGAGTTCCCGTTATTCCCTGAATTCCTTGGGCCCCATCGGTTCCTTGAGTTCCCTGAGTTCCAGTTGTTCCTTGAGTTCCAGTATCTCCCTTATCTCCAGTTCTAGCAAAAGTAACTATTACATCTTCAGAATTTGAAAATGAAGTAACACCAGAAAGATAAGTACATGGTATTCTAAAATATCCAGTTTCTTCTACACTGGACCCATCAATTGTAAAAATAGCAAAATCATCAGCATTTAATCTATTTGAAACTCTAAAGTGTCCCTTTATTGTCGATGTTGAATCATCAATAACTCTAAGAAAACTTTGAATATCTGTTGAATTATCGTCAACATCATCAATATAAACTTCAGTGACAGTGCTGAGACCTACATAATTGAATTTTAAGGTTCCAGTACCTGGATCGGTGTTTGTTGTATCTGTAGAAAATGTGTAATCAAAGGTAGCTCCACCAAAATTACCATCAGTTCCAGTTATTCCCTGAATACCTTGTACGCCAGTAATTCCCTGAATTCCTTGGGTTCCTTGGACACCTTGAATTCCTTGGACACCTTGAATGCCTTGAACTCCTTGAGTTCCTTGAGTTCCATCAGTGCCCTGTGTTCCAGTGATACCCTGAATTCCTTGGACACCTTGGGTTCCTTGAACTCCTTGAGTTCCTTGAGTTCCATCGGTTCCTTGAGTACCTGTGAGTCCTTGAATACCCTGAGTTCCTTGAACTCCTTGAATACCTTGAGTACCTTGAGGTCCAGCAGATTCAAAAGCAACAATAGTTAAAGTATCATCAAGTGTAGCTCCAGATGATAAAACTACAGATGATCCATCTGTTGCGGTAAAATCACTAGGATCCAAATGGGATCCATTAAGGAATACGTCAAGATTTCCTACAGAGTATGCTAATGTATTTGTATTGTCATCAGCACCACTAAATGAGGTTTGACCAGAGGTTGCTGTGTAAGTGAAAGATGATCTTGTGTAACTAAATCCTTGAATACCTTGAGTACCTTGAGTACCAGTGATTCCTTGAATTCCCTGTGTTCCTTGAACACCTTGGATTCCTTGAGTACCTTGAGTACCATCTGTTCCTTGAGTACCAGTGATTCCTTGAGCACCTGTAATTCCTTGAATACCTTGAGGACCAGCGGATTCAAAGGCAACTACATCAATAATATCCCCATAAGTAGCGGCAGTCCCCAGTACTATGCTGGTTCCATTTGATGCTGTGTAATCTGTTGGACTTAATCTGACACCATTCAAGAAGACATCAATTTGACCAACAGTATAATTTACTGAAAATGTTGTTTGACTAGATGAAGTTACTGTAAAACTTGTCTCAGTTTTTGTAAAACTAAATCCTTGGACGCCTTGAATTCCCTGAGCACCAGTAGTTCCCTGTGTACCGGTTGTTCCTTGAAGTGGTTCTGCCCAAACCACTCCACTTCCAGTTGAAGTAAGTACGGAGGAAGCAGAACCAACTCTTCCATAAACATCAGTAATAGTACTATCAAAATCTACATTGCCATTAAATGTAGTGATGCCTGTAACTATTACATTGCCAGATACATGAAGTCTTTCTGTTGGGTTAGTCAGACCAAGACCAACATTGCCGGCAGTAAAATATGCGTTATATGAATCTGTTCCAGTTCCAACCCTAAATGGGTTAAGTACTATGACTGTTGTGCCAATACCTACATTTTTAGATGCGTAGAGATATCCGTCATAAGTATTAAGAGCTACCTCACCTAATGGCAACTGATCTGCGGTCGGAATCTTGCCAGATACAGCCGACCTTTTTAGTTTAATTATTGGATCTGCCATTTTTTAGGTGTCTATTTAGTCATACAACCAGTATATACTGGTGTTTTGAATATTTATGCGAACTCACCTGCGTCTTTAGTTGCTCTTTTTGGTTTTTCTAACTTACTTTCCAATTGTTGAATTTGTTGATTCAAAATTTCAATTGTTTGCCTGTATTTCATTTCTCTTGCTTCTAAAGCAATATTTTGATTGATGGAATCAAAATATTTACTTTGATATACCGAAATCAAATTTTTATAATCTTGTTCTTCCATAAAAAAAGAGGGAGGTTGACTCCCTCTATTTAGAGAATGTTATTAATTATTGATATCAGAATGACCCGCCGTCGATTGTTGCGTTTGTGATTACAATCGTGTTTCCATTACAACCAATTACCTGATCAGTAGTTCCACTACATCCACTTACATACAATGACGCAACTTCTAATGCTCCACCAGTATTGCTGGTCAGAACTCCAGCAGATTCAGATACGTCAGCAGAGACTACAATTCTTGAAGTGCTGTCGTCCCAATAAACGGCTGCCTTCTTGGCAGAACCAGAATAATAGTTAAACAGAACACCAATATCCTTATTGAGATCTGAAGATGGTGCAGAACCATCAACGAATCCAAGGTCAAGCAGCTGGTCTTCAATAGTAGTTGTTGAAGTATTAACTTGCGTTGTGGAACCATTTACATAAAGGTTTCCAGAAACAGTCAGGTTATTGGCAACAGTTACATCAGATGGCAATCCATAAGTGATTGATTGACCAGAAACAGTAACGTCAATTTCATTAGTTGTTCCACTAAAGGTCATTGTCTGTGACGTTGCCACAGAACCTCCACCACCACCAGTACCATTTGTACCTTCAGCAGTTGTAATCGTTAAATCAACTGCTCCAACGGTAGTATCAACATATGCTTTAATTGACTGTTGAGTTGCCAGAGCAGTATCACTATTTGAAGACATATTGTCTTCATCTAAAACTGTAGTGATGCCAACAGCGTTTGCTGTTCCAATTTTAAGAGTGCCTGTTGTAGTAACGCCACTAACGTTTACATTAGTAGCAGAGGCAGTTCCCAGGACAGGAGTTACAAGAGTTGGACTTGTAGCAAATACAAGTGATCCAGACCCAGTTTCATCAGTTACAGCTGATGCTAAGTTTGCTGATGAAGGAGTACCTAAGAATGTAGCAACATTGACACCAAGTCCAGAAACACCTGTGCTAATAGGAAGATTAGTAGCATCAGAAAGATCAAAAGCTGGAGATGCGTCAGAACCACCTAATGAAAGTTGAACTCCTCCATAAGATACTGTTGAATTATCAAGAGCTCCATTGGGAATATTTGTTAAAGAGGCACCAGAACCACTAAATGTTGTAGCAGTAACAATTCCAGAAACATTTACATTATCAAGAGCAATAGTACCTGCGATATCGTGACCATCACCATTTACGTCTATGGATTGGTCAAAGGTTGCGATACCAGTTACTTTTAAATGTCTAGTTGTGATATCTTGGCCAACCGAAGCGCCACCAGTTATTTCAATGCCACCAACAAACAGAGAATTGTCAATGTAAACATCTGATGTTGTAAATGTAGTAACTCCAACAACAGTTATAAGATCTCCGCCAGCGTTTCCAAGATTTACATTACCATTAGCATTCAATGTTCCAGTAACTGTCAATGCTGCGCCAACAGTTACATTGTCGGGAAGACCAATTTGAATTTGATTGTTTGAGACTGTGGTTTCAATTTCTCCAGTTGTTCCTGCAAAAGTTAAAGTCTCTCCTGTGGTAACAGTATCAGTTGAACCTGAGTCCGCAGCAATACTTAAAGAACTTACAACTTCTGCCCAGGATAAATCTCCAGAAGCATTTGTCTTCAGAAAATAATTATTAGTTGGAGAAGCAGGGAAAGTATATGTAGTAATCCCAGCAAGACTATCTGGAGATTTGAGAGTGATGTAAGAAGAACCATTGTCAGTTCCTTCTACAAGATTAACACCGCTACCAACAGTAGTGGTATTAACTGACCAATATCTTCCAGATCCTACAAACTTATTATTTGAAGTTGTTGAATCGATACCTACGTATAAATCGTAACTATCTGTAGTAAAGCCGGGTTCACCTGCCCTTAATCCAGGGAGATCAGCAAGGAGGCCTCTTTTAAACTGAATTACAGGTGCCACCATTTTTTTCTAGTCTAACAATTCTTTTTATTATTTAGACTAGAATGCTCCTCCATCATAAGTGAAGTTTGTAACCTCCGCAACTTCAATTTCTTCTTCTAATTGATCCACAAATGAATCTGAAATATCATTATCGGATGCAGATACATCTAAAGCAGTGTCAAATGGTATTAAGTCAAATTTATTACTAGTTGAGTTGTATCTGAGAACATATTTATTTTTTGTACTGTTGAGAGGATCTACGTCCAAATCGGTTAATTGTCTAATCTTGGTTGCCATCAGAATGCTCCTCCATCAACATCTCCTGCCTGTATTTGACCAAAATCCAATTCTTTTTCCAATTGATCTACAAATGCGTCAGAGATATCTTGGTCTTCTGCAGATGATGCTAAAGCATCATCTGGTGTGACCAAAATAAATTTATCAGTAACACTATCATATGTTACAATTAAACCATTTTTCGTGGCATCAAGAGTTCCAAAATTAGTGTCCCCCATCTCATTTATAGCAGATGGTTGTCTAACCGATCTTACAGATGGTTTTTCAACTTTTGGTTTTTTTGCTATGATGTTAGCTACTGTTACCTTTTTTACTACTGGCATTTTAGGTAGTTGTAATTCCAGGTTCTACTAAAGCCATCCCTTCTACCAATCTAGAAACCGCACCGGAAGAGGATTGTAAACGAACATCATAATAATATCTACCGGGAGTTAATCCAACGGTTACTCCACTTGTCATAGCAATTGATACTTCTCCAGTAGATCCTGTTATAGAAACACTAAATGAAGTTGATGTAGTTGAACTAAAATGTTTTTTCATTTTAGCACTACCACTATATCCAGAAAGGTTTGATGCTGAACCATCACTTTCCGTTGATTGAAATGTTTCAGAAAAATCAGAACCTTGAGGAATAACTATATTGATAACAGGATTTGCTGCCATGATCCTTTTTTAACTATTTAGTTTCTTCCTTGTCTAGATTAGTATTTTTGAGCAACTTTGATAATTCTGCTGTAGAACCAACAAATAAAGCATTGGTTACGTTAGTCGGTCCTTTTGATTTTGTCTCCTCCTCAACGTCTTTCAATTTTTTCTGTAGTTCCATAAGTTTGTCCGTAGCATCAGCCACGTTCTTAATTAATTGCCCAGCAACTTCATATGCCCTAGGCATCTCACTTTCTTGTGCCAATTCAAGAATTCCATTAATTGCTTCTTGACCTTTTTCTATAAGAGAATATAAATTTCCTCTAGTATATTCATAATCTTTTTTTATATCTTCCGTCGAAGAAGAAAGTGTCTTTAAATCTTTTTCTGTTGGTTCTGCGGAAATAATGTCTCCAGCAACATCAAATGTTTCATTGAGTTCATCAAATTTTCTACTCATTTTCATCTCTCTATCAATAACTTACACTGAATCCAAAATCATCCCCATCCTCAATAAGAGAATCGTCTGAAGTAGTAATAGATTTGACTGGAGCTCCTCTAAGATGAACGGTCGCATCTGTATTATCTTGACCTCTTCTAACTTTAATACTATCAGTTAGAACTTCAACAACAAATACTTCTTCACCATCAAGGTCCACATATGTGCTTTCTGTAATTGCTGAAACATCATCGAGTTTGATTACTGTGTCAACAGCAGTGATATCATCAGTTAAGTTGGTTAATACAGTTCCAGTATAATTCTTAATCGCTCTTGGTTCAATAGCATATTGAACGTCTCTCTGTGGAGTTCCAGAACCAGTAGTTCCTGCAGTAAATCCAACAGTAACTTTTTTGACAAGATCGCTGCTTGCCGAAGAAATAGGACCGAAAAGATATGTTTTTGCGCTAAATCTGAGAGTATAAACTAGTGCTCTCCTTGTAGTATAATCTCCTTCATAATCATCACTCATTGTAATACCTTCAAGAACAATTGGAATATCTCGTTTTTCTCCAATAGTCTCTACAAGATTTATAGTCATATTGTATGACGGTTGAAAATATGGTAAAATTTGCTCCACAATCTGAAGCATGTCATCATTTAACTTAGTCATGATAGATAATTCAAATTCCATATTGTATGGAACTGGCATATATGCTGTTTGAATATCTGTACTATCTGAGGTTAATGCTTTTTTAAATTTTTGAGTTTGAGTTATTTTTCTTGATGGATCATAAGTTAATCCAACAAACTCAAAAGACATTCTTGGTAAAGATAAAGAAACTGCCTTGTTTAAATCTGGTTGTTGGTTAATTCTTGCTAGAAATTTTTGTGTTGGTCCATAAGCAAGAGGAACTCTAAATTGATTCGAGACATTTCCTGATGAGTCTTCTTGTTTTATGACAATGTTATTAAACAAAGAACCGAATGATATAATGGTTCTTCTGAAAATTTCGTTATAAAAGTATTCAAACATCTCTTGGTTCTTTGATTAACTATTATTTATGTTAAGGCATTCCAAAAGGATTTATTTCTGAAAAATCAATAATATTGTCAGCCTCGTTTTCTATCTCATTATTTGAGGTAAATCCATCCTCAGAATAGACAGCAGATGAAAGTTTATAACTTGCAGAAGACGCTGATCCAACAATATTTTCTCCAACAACAAATGATCCATCTGGACTAACCACTTCCAACTTAGCAGTAGTTGCAACCCAATTGAGTACTCTTGCCGTAGTTCCGGAAATAGAACCAGTGACAACTTCATTCTTTTGGAATGTTCCAACTCCAACTTGATTTGGTGCTCCAATAGTAATTGTTGGAGGCTCAGTGTATCCAAGTCCAGCGCTAGTAAGATAAATGGCACTAATTGTTCCAGCAGCACTAACAACGACAGTAGCAGCTGCAGAAACTGTGGAAACACCAGTAAATGTTACAGATGGTGCTGTAGCCGTTGTGTATCCAGAACCTCCTCCTGTTATAGTTACAATACCAAGAACACCATTTCCAATGGTTGCGGTTGCTGCTGCTCCAACACCATCACCAATAAATCTAATACCAGGTGCTTGAGTATATCCCGCTCCTGGATTAATTAATCTAACACTTTGAATTGATTGACTTACTGGATTTACATTTTGCTCACAAGCTACAATTCCAGAAATTCTTTCTGCGGTGGCAATTCCAGTTGTTCCTCCAGAAGGAGCTGATGAAATTGCTACGATTGGATTGTATGTATATCCACCACCGCGATTCGTTACTGTAATTTGTCTAATAGCGCCATTTCCAACATATCCAACAACAGCAGTTGCTGTTGTTCCAAGGCCAACAAGGTTGAGAATCGTTGACATCACGCCAGTTCCAACAATTTCTCCTCCACCACCAGAACTTAAATCATCACCATAACTTCCAAGTGTTCCTGTTATAGAATCATCAATTTCTGCAATTTCCGTATCTATAATTTCATTTTCTGGTCTGAATAGTTCACACTTTAAAGTATAAACATATGTTTTTTGAAGTTGATAGAAAGGTTGTTCATGCTCTACAAATTTTATTTCAAATAATCTATCTCCAAGAGGAAAATAAATTAAATCACCTTCTTTTGGTCTAGTGCTTAATTTAATATTTGGTTTCCCTGCCAAAAGTGGAGAAATATATGTCTGAAATCTTTCCTTTGATATTGTTATGGTTATTTCTTGTGTTGACTGTATACCAAATTTTGAGAGTATTGTTGTTTGATCTCCATAACCCTCAAAGTTTTCCAAATATGCCTCAATCGGGTGAGCCTCATCAAAATTAGACTCAATTACTTCTCTAATTACTGTTTTTGATGTAATATACTTCCTTGGCAAATAATGTACTTCAACTCCATACATACGAAGTTGTTCATTAATTAAATCTTGAATCAGACTTTGTTCTGACTTTGATCCCTGTAGAAAAAATGGATTTAATGCCATGTTTTTATCCGATCATGTCAAATGGTGGAAGTTCATATGTATTAGACATCTTTTCCATTATTGTTTCAAGATCTTTTTGGGCATCATCATACATTTGCCTTCCATTCAATTCTACTCCTCCTGGGAGTTTGACACCAGTAAACTTCATCATATTCATTCCCCACTGCCTTTTGATCAAGGCTGTTAGGTATGGTTTAATAAATGAATCATTCCAAACTCTTGCGTAGTCATTAGGATCTAAAGTAGAATAACAATCTATAATAAGATAGTCATCTACGTTTAAACTTCCCCAATCAATGTCCAAATATAGTCTATCTTGACGTTTATTAAATCTTATCTGTTTTTGTGTTGTTAATAAGAAATCCATATCTTCTAGATATGTCTTCACCATAGCATAAGAGAGTAACTCAGTTGAACCCCAGTAGTAAATATCATTCAAAAACAACTGATACTTAACACTAAACATATTGTTAGTGATTGTATTTGATCCATCAAAATGAAACAGTTTAGTTACCCCAATCACATTTGGTGGAACTTGAAGATAGTTACTATTTTCTTCGTAACTAAATGAAGTTGTTGAAGACCCAGTGATAGAAGCACTTGCTGTAGTTGTTGCGATACCTACAGTTGAATTTCCACCTCTAGCTCTTCCTCTATCAATATCATCTTGCGTTACTTTATACTTGTAAAAAGTTTGATATACCCCATCAAAATGTCTCTCTTGGAAAAATTGAATAGCGTCATCTACCAGATCATCAATCTGCTCATCTGCTACGTTTATTTCAAGAACAGGATATCCAAGTTGTCTCTTACAGTAGTCTATTAACTCCTGCCTGGTAGATGGTTGTGCCATTTACTCATTTCCCCCTATATTGATATTTAGTCAGATCCTTTTACCAGTTGTTGAAGAAAATTCTTAATAGTTTCCAAATCATTTTTAATCATTTCAATGTCACTCTCCAACTCTCCGACTCTTTGTGATTCTGAGAGTTTTTTATTCCTTCTTTTCATATACTCATCATACTCATTTTTATTTGTATTGAGTATTGCATTAGTTTTTGGATCTCTCACTAAATTTAGATGATCCTTTACTTTTATATATTCCATAATTAAGCGAGCGCGATAACTCTCAGATCTCTAAGGGAAGGAGGATAGGCTTGACTTGTAGAGGTCAAAATCAGTTTGATTCTAAAGTACTTGAATGTAGGTAAGCGATCTCTTGTAAATGTAAATTCTTGGAAACTATCTGGATTTCCTTCAGAAGATGACTGAATCAGCTCAACGTAAGAATCTGATCTTCCACTACAATCTTGGAGATTGATAATTTCTCCTCTATCATTCAAATTATTCCATCCGGGGAATGGAGTAAATATTGGATCAAAACCTGGTTCTGAACCGATAGCATAAAGTGCTCTAATGTCAGTATATGGATTCATGTGAGCAGAAGTAATGATCTTAATTGAACTTGCTGCATTTTCCAGAGACATTTCTTTCGAAATATATTGGAAAGCAGATGGGTCATTATCAATAGTAGATACTCTATTGTCAAGAGCGTAATCTTCAATAACATTATTAATTCTGTTCGAAGTCAGAATTACATTTACTCTTTGTGCATCGATTACTGGAGTTAGGCGACTGTCAGTAGTTGCCAACTGAAGACTCAGATTCAGAGATTTGTTTCCAGGTAAATCAGTTAAATTATTTGTGGCATTAATGTCAGATGAAATAATTCTTGTCGATGCCAAATAGTTTGGTGTATTCAATGATATTGATTCAAATCCATTATCAATGAATGGAATTTCATTTCCACTTAAACTCTTTCCAGTAACTGTTCTCAAAGATGCTGTAATATTCGTTCCTTGTGGAGTGATATTTTGTACAACTGGTGTGATTATTTCAAAAGGCATATTTTGAGTTGCCTTGATAGAATTTCCTCCGGCAGACTTCTTGGTGTTTGTGAAGAGTTTTGGATGCCCAGAAGATGCGGTTCTATCCACACCATCAGATGACATGTCAATTTTAATATTATATGAATCAAAACCAATTGGATTTGATACAGTGGCATCGCCGAGATAATGTGTCTTATTGATTCTTCTCAGAGAAACACCATTCAACTCATACTTATAAACTGGTGTTCCCACTGGATAATTCTTGGGATTACTACCTCTTGTAATTGTTCCTCCAAGTGTTCCCGCAGATGAAGTAGTAAATCCAATAACTTCATCACCAATGAGAATGTAACCAGCATTGGTTGTTCCAACTCCAACATTTTCAAAAGTAACAAAGTTTGATCCACTATCAACAGAAATTGGAGCCGTTGAAGTTGAAGAATATTCTGCGGTTAACTTAGTTGGTTTTACATCTGGTGTTACTCCAGAAATTGTAACACTATTATCATCAGCATACATTCCGTGGTTTTTGTGATTGACGAGAATATGGAGTCCATCACTTTCAACAACCACTTCTGTTGGTCTAATCCAAGGTCCAATTGTTCCAATTCCAGAATAGTTGAGAGTTGTTGTTACTCCAGAACTATTGATAAACTGAATTGTGTTACCAACTCCTGTCGCAAATTCTCCTTGGACATTATCCAGAATGATCTCACTGCTACTTCCGATAGAAGTGACAGACAGTCTAACACCAGATCCCAAATTATTTGAACCAATGGTGGTTATACCTAAGACATCGCCAATTTGATAACCAGATCCACCACCACTTAGAGTTGAAATGGTAGCAAATCCAATAGTTCCATCAGATGCTACCTGAATGTTTGCTGTAGCATTTCTTCCATTACCAGTTACTGTGGTAAGAGCAACTCCAGTATATGTAAATGGTCCAGTATAACCAATTCCAGCATTAATAACATTTAAAGTTCCAACAGCAGTACCAGCAGTTCCTACAAAATTGGCAGTAGCATCGGTTCCTATCTGAATTACAGTATTTCCCAAAGCTAAATCTGGATCATTAAATGATGCGGAAAGTGCCATTCTTACTCTCTTTGAATTCATAGAGAGTGAATTTGGAAGGAGTTTGGCAATTTGACCATTTCCTTCTTTGAGAGAAGGGTTGTAGAATTCTACTGATCCTTGTTCAATAAAATCTGCTCTATAAAGAGTAAACTTAAGATCTTCCCACTGACTTGGTTCCCAAGTAGAAGCATTTTGTGACTTAAACAGCGAGCCAAGGTATGGTTGGTTGGAGATGAAGGTATCTGTAATTAAATCAGTTTCACCTACTCTTGAAATATAAACACTATACTTAGTGGAATTTGACGCAACACAAATTGCGTATTCAGTTCCTCTTCCTTCTAAGTAGACTGGAGCAGCAAATTCGAATGAAGTTGCTATAGATCCATCAGCAGATATGTTAACTTGATCTGGGTCTAATGTAATCTCTGAGAATGGTAAGATTTTCTGTGTTGGAAGTCCACCACTCATGGTTCTTATCTGAAGAGTTACGGGAACATCTCCATCATCTTTTGTTCTAAAGAAGATATCACACTTGGTTAGATATATTCCAGTATCATCATCAACTAAGAACGATTGAGCCAAAGGATCATACCAGAAATTAACTCTTTGCTCAACTGGTCTAGAACCAATAACTCTACTACTGACTAATTGTGTTCCAGTTGTTCTGGCAACCGCTTGCTCTTCAAATTCGAGTTTATTTTGTATTCTAGCATTTCTTACAGAAATAATATTTTCCTGTACAGTTTCAATAGTACCGCTCGCTACATAACCCTCTTCAGCGATGGTAGTAGCGTTCTCTTGATTGTTATTCTCATTATTTACAAAAGTAAGAACTCTTGTACCAACTTCAAATCTTGGATTTGTAATTACATTTGGATCTGGAATAAAGAAACTTCCTCTAAGATCAGCACCAACGTCAGAGATTAACCTGACATTACTAATTGTTGCTTGAGCACCACTTGTTTGTCCAACAAGGATCATATTTGGTTCAACATAACCAAAATAATCTCCTTGTGGTTGATTTGATAATGAGAAGGTATCAACGTTCAAAATAGTTGATGTTGAAGAATAAGTCTCTGAAAGTGGTTGAGAGTTATATGGATTTGATCTATAAACTCTATCTGGAGAATCATATGGTCCTTCTTTATGGTTGGATTGAGCAACTCTAAAAGTAATTCTTGGAGAATTTGGATTGACTGGCCCAGTACCAGCATTTCTCACTGTTCCAACTATGGTCTCACCGACATCAAAAGTTCCAGAAATCATAGAAATTTCAAGAAGTTTTGGTACACAGAATTTTGTTACATTTGTATTATCAAAGAAAGCATATAATCTAGTTAATGGTTTTACTTTTTTGGCAACAAATTGAATATTTCTGGATCTCATGTATGGGACAACATCCCTACTTACAACCCTATCACCAACAGAAGTTCTATCAAATTGCTCAGAAATAATTGTTCTGGTTCCTGTCCTGGACATTACACCAGTATCTCTTACTTCTCTAAAGGTATCTTCTATTACATCAGCATTAACTGTTCTTGTGGATCTATTAACTCTTCCTCTAGCACCAGGGCCTTGAATATCAACGTCTCTTGGAGGATTTGTTGATCTTACTCTCGATGTTTCTATTACATCCTGACCTGTCCAATTTGTTTCCCAGGCATTCCAAATTGTTGGGGCAAATCCAGTTTGTGGATCAACACCTTGTTCTTCAACTGCTCTCGCTAAAGTTTCAGCATAGTTTCCTTCTGCCTGAATTACTTTAGCTTCAAGTCTTACTGTATCTACCCAAGTATCTGTTGCTGGAGTAAGTTCCAGAGTTCCTTGCCAGAAACTTACAAGGAATGGAGTTACACTTTCGGTTCTTGTAGCAAAAGTTTGCTTTAACCATTCTACTTCAGCATAATCAAGTGTAATAATATCACTTGATTTTCTAATATTAACACCTTCTGGTTGTTCAAATGATAAATCAGCCGTTACATCGACATTTTCTACTGGACCTTGAATCAAATCAACAGAATTTGTATAATGTTGTGGTCTGAGAACCTTATTTTTTATATCTAAACTATTTTTAAATCTAAAAGCACCTTCCTGTGCGTTTAGTGATGTGAAATTATCTACAAAAAATCCAGACTTAAATCTATTCAATCCACTTTCGTCTGGAATGAAGAAATTAGCAGTATTAGTTTCTAATAGAGAAAGGGCAGTGTAGTACTCTAGATTTTTAATTCTATTTTCAAGTTGATTGATATCGGACATGCGATATCTCTTGTATTGTAAGAAATCAACCTTCGCGTCAGATACATTATAAAGATATGGTGGTAGGGTTACGGTAGCAATTTCTATAGCATCATCTACTGGAAGCGGTTTTTCCAATCTTTCTGATGGAGTTCCATATTGAACTTGGAATTTTCCAGAATTAGTAAGGAAAATTCTGTCTACTCTGGGGAGATAATATGAGAATGTTACGTCAAAAGCATCATCAGATGAAATTACACCAGAAGAATTTCCAGACTGATTAAATGTTCTACCATAAAATTCAAATGGAGATCTAGAATCTACTGCTGTTGTATAAGTAGAAACTTTTGGTCTTATGTCAATAATATCAGTATTTCTATGACCATCAACAGATCTTATATCATCAGCATAATCAAAATCGGTGTATGAATTTGCAGTTACAATATCTCCATTATCTGTAGATTCAAAGTAAGCATTGCTGAAGTAAATTTTTAGTTGTTTTGTTGGCTCATCAACACCGTCTTTTCTTATTACGGAAGAATGTCCATAATAAGATCCTTTCTGACCAGTATTAAACTTAAAGTTTTTAGAAATATTGAAACTTGCTTCATTTAGTACGGACACTATCCCCTGTACTCTAGTTTCTTCAAATAGTAAAACCTCACCTTCTCTTAAATCAGTGTTATTTTTTGGTATAAATCCAATTTGAGTATCGGACAGTCTCTCAGCTACAATTCCTCTAGCTCCACTGGTTTGTCCAATAAATCTTTCACCAATCAAAAGATCACTGGTTTTTGCTGTTGGTCCAGAAAGAGAGGAAAGAATTATAGTTGGAGCAGATGGTGCGCTTGTGTCGGCAGATTCATAGATAGCATGAATTGAAATTACATCACCAACATTCAAAGATATTGTCTTATCTTGAACTCTTGTTCCAAATGGATAATTTCCATAAGTTAAACCATCATTTAAAGTAGTTGCTCCAATACCAGATCCAACTAATTTAGATTTATCTATAATAATAGAATTAACTCTATTTTTCTTTTTCTTCTTAGCTACTGGTTTAATTTTTTTAACAGTATAAATTAATTGTGCTCCAGTATCATCTGACCCCAAATTATAAATTTGAAGTTCTGTCGCACCATTGGCAAAAGCGAACTTGTCTGATGTTAAAACTTCTGCTGATCCATCGGATCTAATTAAAGAATATCTTTCTTCATCAAATGGTAAAAATGTTTCATTTGTTCCAGAAGTTACAACAGCAGATAACTGATTTCCACTGATGTTTACTGTCTGATATTTTCTAAGAGTTATAGACGAATCATTTAAAGAAAGTTCCGAAACATTTTCTTTTGGTAAAGTAGTAAATAATGTGCTGTCACTAGAAGATGCCAGTTTTGTCTGTAAAACTTTTAAGTCAGTAACCTCAATTCTTGGAGAAGTTTCTGGCAGTCTTCCTTGTGCTATTCCAGAAACCGTAGTAATACCACTAACCGTTATATTTGAAGTACTTACTGTTTCTACTCTAGCAAATACTGGATCAGTAAAACTTTGAGCGGTGTCTGTGCTTGTAAAACTTATTAAATCACCAACACTTACTACCTGTCCAGGGAATAATGGATTTGTGGAAGTTACTGTGCTAATACCATTATTGTCAACTGATGTAATAGTTGCTATTCCAACTTCAAACTTTGTTGATGGAATTACATCGGCACTAAAAGTTGTTCCTACGCCAACTTTTCCATAAACCGATTGAATATCAGATAAACCATATGCGGTAATTGCTGTAGCTACTCTTCCATTATCTATTCCATCAAATTCAAATCCTTCAAATTTAATAAAAGTTCCTGAAGTGTCATATAATTCAATAACATTACTATCTGAAATGGCATTTTTCAGGAATCCAGTCGCGCCGCTATTTTTTCCCTTTACAAAAGTTGGAGTAGATAGGGTGGTATTCTCATTTAAAGTGATTTTTGTAACTGTTTGAACATCAAATAACGAAAGATCCCACTCATTCAAATTTCCATTTGATGTACTATAGGATCCAGATTCCAGTCTAAAATCATAAACTCTAGCAACACCAATTTCTTCACCTGCTGGTTCTGTTTGTGCTGCTCCAACCGTTCCGTCACTAAGAGATCCAACTCTACGATCTCTCAGACTCAAGACATAAGTGTTTCCAGTACCAACCAAAGGTGCGCCATAAACTCTATTGAGTTTGAGTGTTGATCCTGTATTATAGAATACGGACTGATTCTCGATTGTTTTTACTGATCTTGGTTTTGGAGAATCTAAAAGAGTAGAACTTACTGTTTCAATCTCATAACCCTTTACATAAGCCTTTCCTGGAGAAACTTCATAAAGTGATAATGAGTCTGAAGGAATGCTACCTCCGGGAGATATTTGATTCTCTTCTAAAATTCCACGATTACCTTCACCATCATTCAATGATTCTTTAATAGTTACGTTAAATGGTTTTACGTAGTAATTACCAGACTCATCATAAGTTCTTCTAGCTAATTCGTCGGTGATTAAACTATATTGACTTGTAGTTTTTGACGATCTTAAAATTCCATCCTCAACAATAGCAAGTTCAACGAAATTTTCATCATTGAAATCTGTTAATGATTTTTTAAATAGTGAAGTTGTTATTTTTAATCTATCTGCTCCTGGAGCAGCATAGTTATTATATCCTTGAGAATTATCTGTTAACTCCTCATCTTGATCTGGAGTGATAATTTCTTCAGTGATATACAGTCCAATTCTATAAGATGGATTGTTTGAATATTGATCAAGAATTAAAGTTTCATCGGAAACGTTTACAAATTGACCACGTATAAAGTAAACTCCATTGACAATTGAAAATGCGGATCCAATTGAAGTTGGACTTGAGGAAATAGTTGTAGCAAATGGTTCTCCAGAAACGATAATTTCGTTTCCAAGAAGTCCACTTATAATATCTCCGTCTGCTACAAGATTTTCTCCACCATAAAACACTTGTGTGGAGTTATCTTGATTACTAGAAGCTAAATAACTTACATAAATTGTTGGATTTCCCCTTTCTGATTCAGTAGATGTTAAAAAATAATCTACGGTAGCGGTGACTCCTGAGTTTTGCCCAGTTAATTTTAATCCAACAAGTTGATCAACATATGCGTCAATCGGAACACCTTGAAATGTAGAATTTAATTCTACAGCATAATAATTTCTGCTATAAGCAGTATTTCCAGGAATAACTTTAGCACCTTCTTTAAAGAAGTGCTGTCCAAATCTCTCAATTTGATTTTGGAGAATTGATTGTAAAGTAGTTAATTCTCTAGCCTGAACTGGATATCCAGGTTTGAATAAGACCCTATGATAGTTGTTTTCCGGGTCAAAATCATCATAGTATGGAGCAACATTGAGATTTGTGATTTGCGACATAATTCCTTAGAATTGTAATATAACCTTGATGTCTTCTTTTTGATTGGTTGATCTTGTCACAGATGGTCTGTTATCAACATACAGTATGTTTCCTGAATATTTTGCAACTTCAGGATTCGCAATACCATTTGTAAATGATTGACCAAGGTAGAATGTTCTATTATTTATTACAGTAGATACACCCGTAAAAGTGTTATCAATGGTCAATCCACCAGATATAGATCCACCAACAACTGTAAGAGAACCACTTCCAGTTGGAGATGCTGTAAAGTCAACTTGATCAAATCCATACTGAGGATTAGTAATTGCTGCGCCTACGGTGTTAAATCCAGATTGCGAACGATCTTGCCATACTTTCAACACTCCAGTTGATTGATCATAACTGATTACTCTAGCGACGGCTGTGGTTCCAGTTGATACTGTTTGAGTAACAAATGAATCTGCTTCATATGTTGCAGAACTATATCCAATTCCAGTTAATCTAAGTGCTGTTACGGCACTTGCTTTATCCGAAGTAAGTGGTGTTGAAGTTCCAAATACATATGGTTTTTCGACAATTCCAACTCTAGCAACTTGGTTTCCTGTTATAAAGTCTGGATTCTGAATATCATTTTCAAATCTAGAATATAAGAGAACATTTTTGGTTCCCAATTCTCTAAAAATGTCAGCACCATGACCTCCAGTTGGTGAAATAATTACATCAAATGTTGGTCTGGTTGATCCTGTAGGAACACCTCCAGCAACTAAATCAACATTTCCATAAGTATAACCAGATCCTTGAGAAGAAACTGTAATAGAATCTACTTGAGAGTCTGCGTTCATAGTTATGGTACACTCAGCACCTGTTCCATTTCCTTTAATTGGAACATTGGAATAAACAGCGTTTGCTGTCCCTAAACCAATACCTCTATTTGTAATAGTTACTATTTTGATAGAACCATCGACAGCGTTATCTCTAACAGAAGCATTCGTTGTAGAATCCATCCAATCAGATGGAACTGGAATATAATTAGTCGAATCAAATTTTACGATTTCTGAAGGGCTAATCGTATACAAATATTTCCAAATATATCCATCACCACTAGAACCAGCAACTCTTGGTTCTAAATCTACGAATGTTGGCTCATCCAAAGAAGGTGAACCATTAGGAGTTTCTGGAGTAGTTCCGTTCTGTAAGCAAACATAAACTCTATAATCACTATTCATGACATAGAAAGATGCTCCATACAAATTAGTAGCACCAGATACTTTTGCTGTGTTTGAAGTACTATAATCATGGCGATACATATCGTAAGTATTGCCAGATCTCCAAATAATTTTTGGAACTACTAATTTAATATCACTACTAGTAATTTTTTTTAAACCAATTATAGTTTCCCATATTTCATTTTCACTATCAAAATTATCGATAGGAGCTGGTGGACTATTATCCCAATCAGATTGAATCTCTGTGGCATTTGGTAGTCCTATAAATGAATAGTAAGAACTACCCGAAGTGGTTACACCAGCAAGAAAGTTTCTTGCGTTCAATATTCTAATTTGATCAGTTATTATTGCAGCCATTTTGGTGTTTTTTACTTATTTATTAGGGGTTAACCAACTAAAATTTATTTAGTTGGTCACACAATGTAGTCTTGTATTTTTAGTGGAACAAATCTTCTAACATAAGAAGAAGTTGAAATTCCAGCAAGTCCGTTTTGATTATAGAATGGGAACTCTGAAGTAGATGTTCTCGCATTTGTCATTATTTTTCCAAAACTATAGTATCCAAAATTGGACTGAGTGCTGACACCAAGAACACTAAAATCATATCCATTATAACTCAACAGACTTACCGTAATATCGTTTACAGTAGTGGTTCCAAAACCAACAATATTTCTTTGAGTAGTTGCCGATCCAACGACCTGGTAAACATTATCGATACAAGTTGTTCCAACACCAACAGTTTCTGAACCAGAACTGATTGAAGTAACTCCCAGTCCAATGTTTGATCCCTTAACAACGAAATAATCTCCGATAGAAAGACTACTTACAGTAATTGCTGTTCCTACAATATCAGTATCTTTTAAAACAGAATCATTTGGAATAAACAAACTAAGAATTAATCCAGTGGAAGCAACTCCAACTACACTAGTTGTGGCTACACCAACGATGGTTCCAAAATCACCACTAAAGGATACTCCAGAATTAATTCTTTCTGTAAGTGTTGTTGGTGGTTCAATAAGAACAACAGGAGGATTTGTAGAGGCATAACCCGTTCCACCAGAACCAGTGATTGTAATAGAAGTTACAACACCACTTGTGATTGAAGCGACTGCGGCAGCTCTTTGGGTAGTTCCCAATCCAACTGGGTTACCAACAATAACAGAAGGAGCAGTTGTATAACCAACACCACCATCAGAAATAACAATAGATGAGATTGTTCCTCCACTAGAAACAACTGCTGTAGCAGCTGCTGCTACCTTTTCGTTTTGAGAAACCAGTAAAATATCATCTTGGAATGACAATGAAATGCTGCTTTCATTTTGTTGATTAAACAATGGTAAAACACTTTCAACATAAATGTGTGTTGATCCAACCCCAACCGTTTGAATTACATTAGTGACTGGATAAATGTTTGCTTTGTATTGATCACGATCTTTAGCGACTCTCTTGCCATTAATAATTCTATCCTCAGTCTGTTTACACCAAATAACTGGTCTTTCCAAAGTTACATTGTTAACATTTCCTGGTCCATAATAAGCATTTGTTGTTACAACATCTGTAGCATCTACACTATAAACAATTCTTGAATCTTCTTCTAAGAATTTGCTTTGTGAAAGTGATGGATCATATGTAATCTGTAAGGTGTCACCTTGCTTGACTGTTTCTAAAACATCAACTGAAGTAACATCAATAGATCCATTTCCTTTGTAGAAAAGTATATCTACCGTATCACCAGATTTTGGTGGTTCTGGGAAGATAATTGTACTTCCTCCATTGAATGTATATCCTTCCCCAGGAACTTGAAGAATATTATTATAGAATACCAAAAGTACATCCTGAATAACAATACTTGATCCCTTAGAAGCAATAATAGAAGTAATATTTCCACCAATCTTTAATTGGAAATCAGTTTTTTCCCCATCAAATTCTTCGCTAAAATTATCTAAGGTCTGGAGTTGTCCAACTGTCCAGCCAGCAAATTTATCAGTGTATGTTCTTTCAATGAAAATACTGAATCTTTCAAAATTGCCACCAAGAGTTGGATCCGTAGGAATACCAGCAACTCCTCCAGTAGGAACTGTTAAATATTGATTTTCCCCATATCCAAACCCAGTGTTTGAGATTTCAAAATCAATTACATCCGATCCAAATCCAACAACGATACTTGCCTTAGCCTGAGTTCCTACTCCAGTTGATGGAGATGCTAATCCATCTGTTTGATAAACAAGAGGAATATTTTCATAAGATAATGGATCTTCAATGACAACATTTGGTACATTTGTACTTGTGTATCCGCTACCAACACTTGTTATATGTACTGTTGGGAGTAGATGACCATTACTAATAGTTGCCACACCAATATGAGTTACGGTAGTAACACCAACGGAACTACTTGCCACGCCAACTCTAACAACACCAAGTTGTGGATCTGGAATGTTAATTACAACTGTAGTGTTGGCAGCAATTTCATATGGGGATGTGCTACCAATTCCAATATTTACAGAAGTTGCTCCAACAGAAATTATGTTGGTTGATTTAATGTAAGTGCCAACTCCAATCGTACAAGTGCTTCCAGAAGCTAAGAAATCCAAATACTTGAATACACTGTTTTCATCATTAATGGTTATTGTGGTGGAGGCCGCAGCAACTGTTGTTGCGACACTGGCAATGACCTGATAATTATTACTTGCTCTGTATCCAGAACCAGTATTTCCAATTGATATTGCTGATATTGTACCAGCAACAGAAACAGTTGCTGTTCCTCCTGCCGAGACAAGAGGTTGATAACCAAATCCAGCAGATGATCCAACAGAAACAATAACACCTCCCACTGGAAGATTTGAAGAATTTACATCATATGTGATGGTTTGACCATCATCACCAAATACTGCTGAGGTAATTCCTGTTACTTCTTGAAGAGTATAATCTCTTGCTGTTCCTGGAATTTGGAATATATCATTAATCAGGAGAATAGAATTTTCGTTTTCAATACCAGTAGTATTTGATCCATCAGCAGTCAGTGTGAAGATATTTTCTGTTCCATTAAAGTTTGATGAAATATCATCAAAGACATAATTTTTGCTGTAAGTTTCTGTGGTTCCACCTGGAGTTCCTGATCTTAAGAAAACCCTTCCTTGGAAAGTTGAACTGGTGGTTATTCCAGTCCAATCTCTTGAGTCTGGTGGATTGGTTGTTGATGAAAGAGGATTATTTCCATATGGAGCCTCAACAAAGTTCAAAGTGTTATTGACAATGTTATAGTTTCCAGTAATCTTAGTTATTACAGATCCAGTTGAATATCCAGCACGAACTGTTCCAAGCCATGCTCTTCTTACTCTGATAATATTTGTCGAACCAACTCCAACTGATTGGACTTTCATAATTTCAGAACCAATCTGAAGTAGATCGCCACCAAAAATAGATGAAATTCCAGACAAATACAAATCATCCTGACTCGCAAATAATTGACGATCAAGAGAAGTTGTAAGTGCTGTTGAAACTATTGGAGATTGAATATAGTTATCAATTGTAATCAAACACTTCGCATTCTGATTCGTTGATGTAAATGTATGAGATGTTCCTATTCCAACACTAGTGATATTGAAATATTCTGGAACAACTTTAAGTGCTTTTTCTGCTGTATCCGTAAGTCTTATCTTATTTGAGTCAATCTTAATAGCAAATACAGAACTTGGAAGTTTATCTGTAGTTCCAATACCGGTAATTGTAGTTGATGCTATTCCAATGTTTTCCGTTGTTCCAACCCCAGGAGTTGAATAAACTAATTCTTCACCAGTAACGAAGAAGTGATTTGGTATTGTGATCGCACTTGGAACTTCCAAACCTGCAGCCGAACCAATAATATTTTCATCAGTAGAATCAATATATCTTTCGAATACATCATATCCACCATATTGAAGTCTAAATGCTCGTTTTATGTCTGAATTTGTTCCGGAATAATTTCCATACTGTGTATCAATATACGCATTTGTATAATCAATTGAAACTATATCAGATCCAGAATCAACGTACTTCATGTAGTTGTAGAAAGTTCTAACCTCAGCATTAATACCAGCATTTGGAGTGAAAGTTAATCTAACAATGTCACCAGTTACTGAAGCACCAAAAGTACCAAGTCCACTGGATGGAGCATTAGTGCTGGTAATATTTCCATATTCAGTTAAAAATGTATCGGAATAATCTGGACCATTATCAATAAGCATCAATTCAGAAACTTGATGATGATTATTATCTGGATCGGAAACTTGTACTATGAAATACGCACCATTAAAAGTTCCATTGCTATATTCAGCAATAGCGTTTTCTGTTGGTGATCCGCTAGCAGCAATAGAAGTTGGCAATGCTCCGATTTCAGAATGATTAAGGGCAAAAGATCCTACTCCTACACCTTCAGATGATATTGCCACAACAATGGTGTTTACTGTAGATGCCACAGAAACGTTTGGAACAAAGTCAATCTTAACGTTGGAACCATCAATGTATGGATGATAAGTTCCAAATCCAGATCCAACATATCCACTTTCCCCTATTGTTACCAGTTGGCCATATTCTAAAAGATCAACATCAGTACCATCATGAATGAGAGTTAATTCATCATACTCATATTCACCATCAGCAGTTTTTACCTCAACAAGAACTTTGGCAGAACCAAAAGTATTGCCGATGCTTACAATATTCGTTGTCACTCCAACAGATACTGACGTACTAGTTGTCTCTATTTTTACTGATCCTCCAAAGTAACTAGATCCTACACTTGTAGCAATGTCTCCAATATTGTATGATAGTGTGAAAACATTGTAAGAGTTATCTTCAAATTTGGTTGGATAGAATTGTAATACACCATCAGTTCCGTCGAGTGTATAATCAAATGAACCCAAATCTAATTGAGTTTCAACTCTTGCGTACTGATTCAAATATCCATTTCCATTAGAGTCATGAAGAACACTAACGAACATAATTTGTGCTTCGGAAGTATAATCTACGTCTTGAACATAAGTTAAAAACTTATGTGCCTTAGCATCAGAAATAGGCCAACTAACAACATTATTGAATCTAGTTGGTCTTGGATTGCTATTGAAAGTGTCAGCAACATTATCAACATTAAGAACCCTGTTTCCTATAGACTCTTCATAATCAGTTAGAATTTTATTGCTAAAAATAATATTATCCGAAAAACCAGACTTATAATTTTCTTTAACTCTATCAAAATTATATACACAATTCAAATCAACATTTTCTACAAATTCAATAATCCTATCAAAATATGATTGAGTAGTTCCAAGACCAACGATTGCGTTTTCTTCTGGAGTAGTTTCTACTAAAAGATTTGAAAATCTCTTAAATCCAGAAGTATGGTTTAAAGATCCTACGATGTCATCCCATTGAGACATGTCAATTTTGGATTTTAAAGAATATGAAAACTTTTGATAGTAATCACTATCTTGTATTACTTGTCTAGTATCATTTAAAAATCCACTAACATCTTCCCATCCAGATTCTACTCTGGAAGAAGAATCTAAATCATAATTTGAATTGTATGAAATTATAGAAGAAATAGTTCCTCTTGTTTTTGATGATTGTCCTTCTATAATATGTCCTTTAGAAAAATCATCATTTGTTCTAAGTTTTAAATAACCGTTTCTAGAATCCCATCTGTCCACAATTCCAGTCATGTTGGAATCATTTAAACAAATGACATCTTCATTTTGAACAAAATTTGTAGTTGTTAATTCAACTTCAAAAGTTGGGAAATGTTTCTTTGGAATAATTCTTCCGGCAGATCTAGCAACACTAAATGTTCCTGGAGTTTCTCCACTGGAAATATATCCATCAAGGCTAAAGGTTACGATTCCTATTCCACCAATATTTTCATCAACAGATGAAACTACAAATAACTTATAATCATAATCTTTAGTATTGTAACCACGACCAGTATCTACTACAATTACTTGACCATCTGGATTTGTTGAGGCAATACCAACACTAGTATTCTCAATCATAATTTCATCACCAACAGCAAATGGGAATGAACCACTTGTTGTAAATCCAGTGGATAAGGTTACAGTAACATCCTTTGTTCCAGAATCATATGATATTGTAGAAATTCCTACACCATTTGTGTTTTGAGTTGGAAGAATTCTTGGTTTTACCTTGGAAATTCCATATGTATTTCTAACAATTTGAAGTTGGTTTGTTCCAAATTCAAATCTCAGATCAACTTCTGTTTTTTGTTCTCCAGTTTGCCCATCAAATAGTAATACTTTTGGTGGAATGGTTCCATATCCAAATCCAAAAGAAGTAATTCCAACAGAATCGAGAATAGCAAGATTATCAATCTTAACAATTTCTGGAAGTTTTGCTGTTGGTCTCAGAGTCTTATCGTATGGATAATCAAATCCAATACTTCTCAATTTTGTTTTTTGAATGGATCCAATACTATCACTTAAAATTTCAAATGCGGCATTAGATCCAATTCCACTCAGCACTCCAGTTATAGCTGGAAGTTTATAGTAATTTGATCCTTTATTGAAGGTTTTTAATTCAACAATAGATCCAATTCCAGTTAATGAATCTGTAGAATATTTGATCTCAGTACCGTTTTGAGTATATGACGATTGCTCAGGAATTTCCGATATTTCATATGTAAATGAAGTAGAAGAAGCAACGGAAACGGTTTGCTTTCCGGAATATTTGCTGTCAAGAATTTGTAATTGATTATATCCAATTACAGTGTCATCTATAACTAATCCCAGTTTTTCTGTTGGGATTGAATCGGTTGAAACAGGAATTAATTTATAATATAGAACCTTAGGTATTTTGTTATTTAAAGTTAGAGTAACTTTTCCGTTGACTCCAACGGTTCCTGTGCTAGAGACTTCAAAATCATCACTGTCAATAGATTTATTGAATTCGGTATAGAAATTATTGTCTATAAAAAGTCCAAATTTAAACGCAGGATACGCGACCGAATTTTTAATATATGTTAGCGAAGAATCTGATAGATCAAATTCTACTATAGAATTTTTATATACTTTAATTGGAGGATTTACAGGAGAGAATGTTGAATCTGAAGAACTAGTGATATTAACTACAGATGGAACATTGCTAATTGAATCTGTATATGTTTCTGATAATTTAATAGTATTCTTATCTACAATTACCACATAATATATTTTTTCATTTACTAATCCACCAGCTGGTGAAGAAGAGGTATAAATGAGTGCTTGTCCAAGATTATATCCATGATTGTCTATCGTTATTTCATTTGTTGTTGTGTTTATTCCACCCGAAGATACATCTTTTTTGTCAACTATGATTCTTCTATTATAGTTGTTATAAGAAATTCCAAGTGAAGTTGTAAATCCTGGTCGAACATCAACATAAATTGTATCCGATGATTTTAGGCCATGAGTCTGTGATGTTGATACAGTTACGGTATTTTTGGAAGCAGAAACTGTAATGACATTTGAATAATTTGTCTGGAAACTATGATTATCACCTGATCCAGTGTCTGTGAAATACAAAAGACCTAAAGATGATGTTGTACTTCCAACTCCAGCAAATGATCCAACACTATTAATTCCAACCTTTATAGTAGAAATACCAATCTGGTCGTCATTTATTTTTGCGACATATACTTTAGATTGATCTGAAAGAGTTACTGAGGTTGATATGCCATTAGTGGAAACTCCTATTGCAGATCCACCATTTAAATTATAGACCAATTCGTCTCCAGTGTTTAACTCATGTTTTGGTATGTACAGAACTTGTGTTGGTACAAATACTTGAGTGAGACCAGCTCCTGGATTTGAAAATACGATAGTTGTGCCAATACCAACTCCAGATTGAGTTCCAATAGCAACAGTATCAACTGGGTTGAAATAAATTTCTCTATTGAGTTGGAAATTAAATGATGTTTTAAATCCTACAGAAGCACTAAACTTTCTTGGATCTTCATAGAAAACAGTAGTTGCTGTATGAGCAGATCCAGTAGTACTGGCAACTTCTCGCAATACTCTAATTCTAGATGATACTAAATCGACGTTTAAAATCTTGACTTTTTCATCTTCAATCAAAAAGACATCATTCACATTTACAGATTCTAATCCAGTCCCATACACAGAGAAATATGTGACTATACCTGTTGCTCCAGTGGTTCCAACTCCAGCACGAAGAACGAGAGTTGCCGTTGATATTCCGATATTATACTGACCAGACAAATCAGCTGCGGTTGTGCTGACTCCAGAAATGGTAATCAGTTCTGAATTTTTAAAGTTGTGTGGAGAATCCGCATAGAAAGAATATTTTCCAGAACTTCCCGCTGGAATAACTTCAATAGAACTAACTGAAGTTGTAGCACAACTGATAGAAGATACTGATTTTCCACCAATTCTGGAAACCTTTACGTCAATTCCAAATCCATTAGTTTCAGCACTATCAAAAATTAAAGAGTCATTAACCTTATAGTTTGTTCCTCCAGTCAAAATGCCAACATAATCAATTCCACCAGGAGAAGCATAAGTTACTTTTGAAATTTGATCGCTTTGAAGTTTATATGGTCTTTCTACATAATTGTAAGAAGAAATATCTTGATCAAGATTGTAGAATTTAGTATTTCTTATCCACCCATTTCCCTGTACATCATATGAATCGTGGTTGGAAGATTTTAAATAATTAAGGGAAGATGGTTTTGAATAAAAGGATTTGCCAATCAGATATGGAAATTGTGGTGATTTATAATTTTTAAATACTCCCTGAGAATCTGGAGTCTCTGAAAGAGTAGAAAAATATGCGTAAGTTCCTTTTGGAAATTCTGGAGTTACGCAGAATCTTCCATTGTTCTCATCAAGAACAAATTCATCCGAAGAACTTACATACTCATAGTCTTCCACAAAAAACCCTTCAGGGAAGACTGATGTTGGTGGCCTATTAGATTTTAGTTTTAATTTATAACCAGATTTCATCTGAGTTACAATACCACCCGATTTGTTCAAGTACCCAAAAGGACCATAAATTGGATTTCCGTCATAGGCCCATCCAATAATAGCAGAGTGATTTTTTGAAGTTATTTTTTCAGCACCATTATCAATAACTAAGTCTGGATTGTTATATTGAGTATTGCCACTTTGATCCGTAGTATATAAAAGTCCTCTCAATAATCTTGGAGCATAAAGATGAACATATTGGAGACCAAAACTATCATTTAATCCATCGGTGATGAAACCATCATCACTAAAAATATTTGTACTGTATTTTTTAAATTGGTTTATATTCCAAGTTTGAATTTTTGATCTTAATGACGCATTTTTTCCTGGATACGTTACACTTATTGAGGTTTTTCCTTTAATATATCCAGTTCCTTTATTGATTATATTGACCGATGTTATTCTTCCACCAGAAATTACTGGACTTAAAATACATCCCTGTCCTGTTTCAGAATTAACTGATATCTTAGGAATAGCATTGATATTTGATCCACCGTTATTAACTATTACTTCGATTACTTGTCCATTTGATACGATGGGTGTTAATTGGGCATCTGAACCAGTTTGGATAGTAATTTCTGGAAGACGAATATAATTTAAAACTTCAGAAGAACCATATCCAACTCCAGAATTTTGTAAGTTGACAGAAACTATTCTTCCCCTAACAATGGGTAAAACTCTGGCTTCAAAAGTTTCTGATCCTACAGAAGAAATACCAATTTTTCCAGAAACAGAAACTGAAATATCAGGATAATTAAAATGATGTATACCATCTTCTGGGAGTAACTTTCCATATCTTTGTGGAGAAGTTAGATTTATAAACTGTCTGGTTCTATAGTAATATTCTACATCTGCTGAAGAACCTATTTGGGAAAGTCTAATAGTGTCCGAATCAACGACAGTAACATAATATTCTGTTCCTGAAGTCAATCCTCCAATTTCAGTATCATCTGTCGTATACTTAATTTTTTCTCCAGAAGAGTACCCATGAGAATTTATTGTAATATGATTTAGTGCTGTAGATACTCCAACTACTGTTGTTTTTTTATTTTCATACCCTTCTCCAGTAGAAGTGAGGTTAATAGACGATACAACTTTTTTTGTTTGTTCTGCCAGAAAGGTGTGTCTACCAACGCCATAATCAGTAAAAATTACTGTATTGATTCCAGAAACAGCATCTTGATATGTTTTGTGTAATTTTATATTTGTGGAATTTTGTACAGAAACAAAATATGAAGCTCCTGTTGATAGTCCCGAGATAGCATTTTGTCCATTTGGTTTATAAATTACTTTTTCATAATCTCTGAATTTGTGATAGGTGGAGAATCCAATAGATGAAGTTGATCCCAGAGTAACTAATCCAAATCTTTCTTCACTATTGAAATTAATTTCATGTTGAACAAATTTTACACTTGCTTTTGCTGTAGCATTTTTTCCATTTCCTCCAGTTATTATAACTTTTGGTTCATCTATGTAATCAAATCCACCATCAAGCAAGTCTATTCTTTCAAAAGATCCTCTTATAGCTAAGTTTCCAGTTGCTCCAATTCCAGTTAAATCTGAAATAACTAAATTTGGTGGAGTAATTACATCATATCCTTCACCAGAATTGTCAACAGAGATTGATTTCAATTCACCATAATGAATGAAATCCAAAGATTTGTAGTTTAAAATCTCAACACCATTTAAAAGAATCCCGTTTTTAGTTCCAGGAAAAGTTTCTGTTTGGTTTAAATCATTATTTTGTTTTGGGATTTCTCTGAAAAGTTTTTGATGTGCTAAAGTTTTTCCTTTAAACTTATATGGTTCTATAGAATTATTCGTGACTGAAATAGGTTCAGTGGTAATATATTCTTCAGAATATAATTGACTTCTACTTTTTGCTAATTTTATTGATGTTGGATCAGAAAGTCTCTTTACAAAATAAACACCTTCCTCAGCAATACCAGTCTGAGTGGTGGTTGTTGTTATTGTGTTACCGTCAACATCAGTACTGGTAGTAGTTACTTTTTGTGGCGTATAATATACAGCGTCTCCAGTATAAAATCCATGATCCCCAGATGAGATTATTTTAAATGTGTCTGTAGAATTTGATCCAGTTGGAGGAAAAGTTCCACTAAAAGTGATTACATTTTTTTCTACTCCTAGAGAAGTAGTATTAAAATGTGGAATAGATGAAGATGCTACTAAAGTACTTTCATCCTTTTTATATACATTTTGTACGTTTGCTGAAATTTGGGAAATATCAAAGTTTTTTGCGTTCCCTTTTAAAATATTTTTTCTTACTTCAATGGAATTCACAGAAACATTATCAAGATTCCCTTGATCACCTATGGTTATTGTTTTACTTCCATTAACTGAATAAACTTTTGAGGTTCCGCTAAAATTATTACCAGTAATAGTTAAAGTGTCACCAACTCTAAAAATGTGATTATTATTGAGAGTTAATTTATATCTAAAATTAGATACATTAATTTTTTCCAATGTATCTACTTTATACGTAGTAGCAGTATTTAAAATCCAAGAATTAGCCGCAGCATCATTTGCGACTACTCCCAGTGTTTTAACTTGAATGGTGTCACCCTTCTCGTAATATTTGCTATTCAACTGCTGCGACATATCTGCCCAAGGACTTTTTTACTTATTTAGTAACTATACCCACCACTTCCTCCTTCGGAGGGAGTTAAACTATTACTTGAATTTGTGGAAAAATTAACTCCAGATGTGTTTCTCATAGCAGAAGAAGTTCCATACTGTTCTGGGTTGGCTAGACTTTCTTCCTTTGTATCATAGATGTATGAATGTTGCCTTGAAGTGTGTCTGGGACCCACCATCTTTCTATTATTATGGATATGATATGGCCCATAATATGGTTTTCCGTTCACCCAACCAATTAGTTTTCCAACATAAAGATCAGATAGAACATTTACAATTCTAACAGAAACTACAGTATCATCATTTAAAGTTACTGTAGCAAATGTATTAATTCCAACAGTAGTTTCATTTGTCACACTGCCACTAATTCCAGTAACTCCATAAAATTGAGTTAAAGATTTAGAAGTATACGAAACTATTCCAGCAGTTCTATCGGAGTAAGTCAGTCTTAATTCTCCAGAAGTTGGAAAACCTACTGTTGAATCAACATCAAATGTTTTTGATAATGGAGTGTAATTACCGATAAGTTTTGTTTTTGGATGAGAAACAAACTTACCATATTCTGCCCCCTCATATTGAAGATCTCTACTATAGTTTGCGTCAAAACTAATCCTGTAGTAATCAGTTGTAGCTCCCCCAACTAGAATTCTTTCAACATCAACTACTGGAGCGTATGATTTGTAAATAATATCCTTATATGCGTTCTGATAAAGGGTGTATCCACGTATATCCATTACATTACCAGATATTGGTTCCACCACCATATCTTTGGTGATTTTATATAAAGATTGAGATGGTGTAAAAAGATTTTCTGCTGGTTTTATTATTTCAACATCTTCTCCATATAATGCTTTGAAAAGGATCTTAAACGATTCATCTGTTCCTTTTGATGAATAAAAATCTTTTGATTGTTTAATGAATAAATTTTGGTCAAGATTACCATAAAGATCTCTATCTTCTAATCCTGGAAGAAACTGATATTTTACTTTTGTCAGAAATGAGGATAAGAAATCAATACTTAAGTTTTCTACTGTAGAATTAGCAGAATGTGAAGTAGAATTGCTTGATGAAAAAACAAAACTATTATTTGAATTATTTTTTACATGACCTTGAAAACCACGGACACAACCTGTAAAACTAAATGCCGTCTTTCCAGTATATGTGATAATTTCACTGTCAATTCTAATTAGACCATATTCATCAGGAAATCCATTTGTATTATCAACTACTATAGTTGTTTCAGTGCCTTCGATGTCCGATCTCAATATAGCAGATCTAATAACATTGGCATTATTGTTTAACTTAATGTACCTATCAATATTCTGAATTAAATCAATAGGTGCTCCCTGAAATTCTTGAGAAAGATAATATTGAGACAAAAATTCCCCAATTAGAGGAAATTCACTCCTGACATAAAACGGGAGTTGATTTTTTACAATTGTCTTAAAAGGAACTCTAGTTTGTGTCATTTTATGGCCTTATCAGTAAACCTCTGTTGTAATCATAACTTGAAGAAACTATGTAAGATGAAGCGGAAGGATCTAATCCAGAAGCAATAGAATCATTTACCATCTCAAATACACTGTTATTAATATCTAATTGGAGATACAAATCTTGAAGACCAATCACATCATTTGATTGTGGTGTGGCCACTATTTGAATGACTGATTGACCATCAATTGTCTTCTGCGTAGATTGGATATTAATTGGATTGAGTGTGATAATCCCTTTAACATAGTCAATTCTTCCAACATTTCTTCTAACAATTGTTGGATTTATTGCCGTTGGCGAACTAAGAGTAAAAAGGAATAGCGAACCAGTATTTCTATTTGTATCTGGAACATCACCGATGTAAACAGTTTGAGTAATACCAGCAGCTCTAAATCCACTTGAACGGATATTATAGCCACTCATGCTGGAAATATGGAATTGATTACCAAACCCTATAGAGTACTCTGCGAGTGTGTTGAGGGCAGCCCTAACGTCTCTACGCATTGATATAGAGGTGATATTGGATGTGATAGATTCGTGGCTATCATCAATAATTTTTAAAAATTTACTATATTTGAACCTAGCACCATATTTGTTTAATTCACTAGATTCAGCATAATCTGTAGCATTATTTTGAATTATTGAAGAAACTTGAGATGCTGATGAGGATTGATTTGAGTTATAGTAAATTTTTGAATTTACCTCAAGATAAAGGTACTTGAGATCCAATATTTCTGGAACAATTCCAGCAACAGCATATTTTTTCAAATCTCTTTTAATATTCTGTTTAATGAGATTTGGAAGAAATTCTCCATTTCTAGGTTTAATACTAATAAAAACTTTTCCATATTGAGGTGGAATCAAATCTTCACCACCAAAAACGGAAATTGATTCTGTTTCTGGATAAATTCTTGCGGGAATCAAAGTTTCATAGTCATTTGCTGTTAGAGCTCTATTTTGAGACGCATAAATTCTTGGAGCAAACTTCTTAATCGAATCTACTTTTTCGATTACATCACCACCAGTTGAACTTATATCTGTGGTAATAAGAGAAACTCCCTGAGAAATTGTATATTCAATAGAATTTCTTACATAAGTCATTCTACCATTAAAGGCAAAAACACTTAATCCGTTTGATCCACCACCACTTGTTGTCAAATATGAAATCTCTATTTCATTACCTTCACTTAAAGCCTTTCCAAAAATTCCATCACCAAAAATAATTTCATATCTTTCATCTTCTACTTCTTGAAGGAAATAAACTCTTGAATCTCCATCAATATCAAACAAACTATCTTGCTTAGCATATGTTTGTTTTAATGTGCTACTATTTGTACCAACTTTTACGCGAATAAGATCAGTATCAACACCAACATTGTTGATTAAAAATCTTTGATTTGGATTTCTTGAGTTATATGTGTATGTTTCGGTAATATATGATCCTTCGTAAATTGAAAGTAAGTCAAAATTAGCAATTCCATCGACTACTGGAACTGTAACATCATCTAATATTGAGAAAATATACGAATCACTTCCAAATGCTCCATTAGAAGTAGCAACAGGTCCTCTTTTTAGGGTTATAGATGTTGGAACTGGAGTAATTCCGTTAGTATCAACAAAAAAACTTATAAAAGACGTTGATGCTTTTCTTGATCTTGGGGTATATCCAATATTTCTTGCTAAGGCAACTACATTTTCTCTTAGAGTTGCACTATCAATAAAACATTCATTGGACACCATATTAGCATTATATGATGTCAGGTAAGTATTATAAGCCAGAACGTCCAAAATCGTTGACAGATTAGACCCTTCAAAGTCATAATCCGTAAAATTAGAATTATTTCTAAGATATTCTACAAGAGTTGATTTAATCTGGTCAAAATCCAGATTTGCGTAGTTTATTAGTGCCATTTATCGAGTTGATTGTAATACAAACTCTAGTTGTTGAGATGGTATATCAACTCCAACAATTCTGTAGACAACAGTCACATTAAATGAATTATTATCAAAGTCTGGATCTACCAAAACTTTATCCAATATGACTCTTGGTTCATAATTACGAATGGAGTTTTCTATTTCATCTTTAATTGTAACCGCTGTAATGTTATCAATGTTTTCAAACAGCGATTGTCCTATACGAGATCCAAAATTTGGATCAAAAAATTTTTCACCAGGGTAAGTAAGAACGATATTGCGAACTGATCTTGCAACAGCCGAAGCATTTTTAAGAGCAATCAAGTCATTAGTCAGAGGATTACTCTGAAATGATGCGCTAATATCTTTAAAACCTTGACTTACCCTTTCTAAAGGCATTATTTATGTTTGTATGATATATTCTGTCTTATTTATAGGGGTCAAAATTCATTAAGAGGAATGGGTTCAGTACCATATTCCCAGTCATCATAGTCTTCATCATTGCGAATTTTCTCATGAAGATCATTTTGGACTTTAAAATCATGTTTTTTAGGTGTCAAATCATCATTCGCAATTTCACGAAGCATCTTTTGATGTTGATGATTAGCTAAATTGTCTAAAAAATCGTTCATTTTTACTCCTGATCGGTTAAATCAGAACTTTTTACGGGGTTGCTATCCCGAATATCTTTGATTTCGTACATAAAATCATCAGATGTTTCAATTTTACGACGATTTTCGACTGAATATTCGGTTAAATCAATCTCATATCCTGGATTTTTGGTAATTCTATCTTTAGTCCATGCATCATCATACCATAATATCTTATTATTTGGATATGCATAGAAATTTCCATTATCCATTTTAAAAAAATGAGCACATTTATGCTCTGGAGTCTCACTGAAGTTAGTGTTTAGTGTAGATTTTGACTCCCATGACCAATCTAAAGTGAAAAGATATGTTCCTTCATTCCTTTCTCCACGATAATTGATAAGTTCTGCACGTAAGTTAGCCAATCTTGAGCGCACTTGAACATCAATATAAGGAGAAAAACAATCCCACCACATACACTCTTCTAATTTAGGAACAGGCACATCAGGTTTCCAACAAAATGCATGAATGGGCCTACGTGTCCAATTTACCCCATTCTCTAGAAATGCCTCAAAGAGAGGTACATGCTTCTCTAAGGACGCTACAGAGTGTACATCACATAAAGTTACTTCTCCATGTCCTTTTTTATGATTGTAAAGGAATTCATTACGAATGTAGCAGGTAATCGTTGGAAGATTGTGATTTAGATATGCCATAAAAATTACTAAAAAAGCAGGATTTTACTCCTGCCTTATCTATACTATTTACCCTGCCCACGATAACGCTTCTTTCTACCATTACGAGAGGTTGCTGAAAGAAGAGTATTTTGCGAGCGACCTTGGCGAGTCTTTTTGGGCTTTCCGGGAGTATAAGAACCACCCTTCATCATTGCTTTAGCCATTTAGATTTCCTCCAGTTCAATAAGTTTGGGATTAATATCATCTCCCGAGAAAAATGCTTCCGAGAGTTCTTGAAGGACCTCAGTACATTCTTCATGTGTGAGGTCCGAGTAAATTTTACGCCCCTGATAAAGAACGTTAAATTTTTTCATCAGATTACGCGAGTCTTTTCGTGGCCAACGCGGATCCGGGGGTCACACCAGATCTTATAACCAGCATCAATGGCATCAAGACAGAACGAAACGTCTTCCCCACACATATCCTGAACAGAACCAGATTCAAAGACTTGCATCTTCGGAGCAAACCAGGGATACTTCATCTTAGGATCTTCAAAGACTCCGTGCTTAATCATGACCCACCCAAAACCAGTGTAGTCAACCGTGAAGGGCTTACGGCGCTTTTGAATGGATTCAACAGTCTCATGATTCATGACACCACCATTCTTGCGGAAATCATCTTCCTCCAACCAGTGTGCGACAGAAGTTGTGTGACCATCTTCAGTAGCATACCAACCAGCAGTAATCTCACGCTCTGTACCATCCTCACTCAGAGAAAGATCACAAAGCTGCCAGAACTTGTTCGTGTCAAAGACAATATCCGAGTCAATCCACAGTTGATAATCATACTTCAGTTTACCATCCCAGGGAATCTGATCAGGTCCACGAAGTACATTCGCACCAAGTACTTTACAACGTGCAAAGTTGACCATGGATGAATAGTCTTGACTAATCTGAATGGCCATACCATTCTGTACCATGTCAAAACAAAGTTGTACAAAGTTCTTCAAAAAGATATATGACACACCTCTTCCTGGAAGACAAAAGACAATCGTCTTTCCCCTCATCCGTTCTTTGATAGCATCAATATCGAACTCCTCTTCTTTCTTCACAGGAGCAGTTGCTTTTACAGTAAATCCTTTTGCCATAAGTCTTAAAAACTTCAGTTCAATTCTAACAGTCTATGTAGTGATTGTCAATTTAATATGAATGGTCTTCGATTTGATTTGATGACACATTCACAGGGAGTTCCTCAAAATTTAAATCGCTTGTGGTATAGTCAGTTTTCATTAAACCAACCATCTTATTGAGATTCTCCCATACTTTGTGAAACTCTTCTTCCTTGAGGGAATGATATAAACATGTATCCCTAGCATAGATGTGAAAAACCTTTTCTCCTCTCATTTTACCTCCGGAAATTTTTTCCTCTCTTTTCATCTCACTACCGCATTATATATCAGAACAAGCAAAAACCCCAAAGGGAGGAAAACCACCTTGGGGCGCCGTATTAACCACCCAGCAATTACAACCTTCCAAAAGGTCCAGTAGGGGCGATTATACTTCCGGAAATTTTTTCTGAGCATGATATTTAGAGGTCGATTTGTCACCTCTGTAGGTTAGGGTAGTGGTGCTTTTTTATATACGGGGGGCATCGATCACGCCGCCGCGACGATATAAACCAACGGCATCAATCAACTGCTGATCACGCACGAATAGGCTAACAGATTACAGGGGCAAAGTCAAGCTCTGCCCCCGCACTTAAGTTACATCAGAACTCCACAGCCTCCCCAGTGATATAACTAACTGCCGAAGAGTTAGTGTCAATGGACTGACCAGATTCCTCAACAAAACTATCAAGAATTGACAGAAGTTGATTACCGTCAGCAGCACGATTGAGCAGAGACAGCATCACGGACTTGGACATAATAACAAAGAAAAGTGAAGTTAACTGTGTGTTGAGTAGTTTATAGTCTTGCTCAGGACTTGGTGCCTTAAGTATTAGTAATCGATGTTGCCGTTGATATACTCATTGATATCAAACTTGTCTTCATCTTGTAACTCAGGCACATCATAGATCTCTCCATCAAGTTCGGAGATTTCGTACCAGTTGATGTCAGTTGTGGTCATGGAGTAAGTGTTAACGAAGGACATGAACTTAGGGGACGTGATATCAGATATCGAACACGTCAGAGTTAAGCTGAATCACATTAACTTTCGGATCGGCAAACTTCACACCGTCCTTAGTTTCAGTCACGCCATAATCATTGTAGAGACGATTTACAAGGGTTTCATAATCACCACACTCTTGTGCCAGGTGATACAAACCCTCATCATTGTTGATCCACAGAGCAACATTCCAGGTCTCATAATTCTCCCAACCGTTATAAGAAACGTCGAGGGCATTGCGTTGGAAAGTGGTGGTCATGTCGTTGGGTCGTCCTTATACTACTGAGACACTTTACAGGCTACAGTTACTATCAGTCCCACCTCTCTGAGATACTCTGTCATTATAAAGCTTCTCAGAGGTGATGTCAATAAGCACTGATAGATTCATGAGCGATCCTTATAGTATTTTTGAGGACTGGGGGTGGATTTTTATAAGTGGGGGGTTGACATTTTTCGGAGTCTCGTGTAAGCTTACGCACGCTTAGATCACAAGGTCTGAGCACATTAAAAGACACATAAATCACAAGACCTGGCTGGATTTATAAGTGGTTTAATCACAAGGTCTCAGAGGATTTAAAGACACATAAATCACCACACTCTTATGCTTTTATGCGTCTATTCTTTTATGCTTTCTAAGACTTTATGCGTCTACAAGCATAAACACATAAATTAGATAGCTTAATTAAAAAAAGGCTTTTTTAACCTTTTATTATACATTTTAACCTTATTTTGGTAAAAAAACAATAAAAAAGAGGGGTAGAAGTTCCCCTCTCTATGTTATACTCTTATCAGATAACTTTAGCAGGTGAACCACAAGAAATGTAGAAAGCTACCATACGTTCTGCTTCCTCAAGTGTGGGGAAAGATTGTTGTCTCCACTCACAGTTGTTGTAAGGAACTTGATAGGTGATAGTGAACATTTT
>Ga0222714_10000535_pt1 | contig 43492 bp, 53 predicted proteins | sample C33_3DmetaG_FD_165048 | JGI IMG/M metagenome (GOLD analysis project Ga0222714, IMG submission 165048) | Estuarine water microbial communities from San Francisco Bay, California, United States - C33_3D | ecosystem: Environmental > Aquatic > Marine > Unclassified | place: USA: California...
AGGCACAGGCGCTGGCAGTTATGGTCTGGGACAATCTACTTTAGCAACAGTAACAGGTGGAGCAAATACAATCACAGCGGCACAGTTCAACAGTTTATTCACAGCAATGAACAACATTGCGAATCACACTAATGACACACTAACTTCTACAACAGCAGTTGCCACAGGCGACACCATTGCTATCAAAGCGGCTCTAGAAGCAGACCTTGCCACATTGGCGGCGTCGATAGCGGCAGGTTCACCAAATGCCACAGCATTAACTACATCAGGAGCACTAGTAACTTCTGACTCTTCAGCAAGATGGAACGGAAATCACACAGTAGAACAGTCAGTGACATTTTCCAGTGCTGACGATTTACGATATTTTTTCAATGCTGGAGGAAAAGTAAGAGTTCAACCTTCAAGAGTTGGAAATGGCGGAAACAGCGGAGCAACTTCTAAAGACACATCTTTCGATGAACTAATTTCAGCAGTAGGAATTTTTTCAATTGCGGCTCAGACCTCTTCAAGATCTGGTTCAGGAGAAACTGTGACCACAAACGGTTTAGCGAACGGTGCTTTGGATTTAGGCACAAGCTACACAACACTATTAAGATTAACTCAAGACTCTGGCACATACACTTCAAACTATGTCGATATTCAAGCAAAACTAGATGCGGCAGTGGGTACTGCGGTCACACTAACTGTTAGATTTCAATTTGTAGATCAAGATGGCACTGACAGCATATATGGCGGTGGTAATAACCCTCCAGGCTTCGATGCTTATCTAGAGTTTGTTGGTCAAACACGAGTTGTTTTAACCACTCAATCACCAAACACAGCAGAAGGTTTGGCTTCTGTTGGTACTGTTTCTACAACAGCACAGGTGTCTAACACAACAGCATAATAATTTTACCACTAGGATTTCCAACCATAATTATGTTATAATTGTGGTATGGACCTTTCTGAACTTAAACAGCAATCAGATGCGAGCTTTGATATAGCAACTGCAAAAAAGAATGCTCTTGAAAAAGCATTCAGTCAGCAGATACTCGTATATAATCAATCAATATTTTTAGCCAATGCAGAAACAATAAATCTTGTGGCTACTCTAAAACAAACTCATAAAACATTTGTTGTATTGGATTCAAATGATAATCCTTGTGTTATTGCTGAACCAGAAGAATTTTTAACAAAATTAATTGAAAAAAATCAGGAGGTCCTTAATCAGTATCATCATCTGTATGAAACATTTAGAAAGAAAATCTAATGAGCACTGGCATTTTGATTTATTGTTTTGACACTGATAAGATTCCGTATCATCCAACCACAAATTTTTGTATTTCACAAATTAAACGTTATTTAAATTTACCTGTCACAGTAATTACAAACAAAAATACACAAAAAAATATTCAAGGAGCTGATTCGTTTGTTATTATAGACAACCAACTCAATAATCGAAGAACTTACAAAGGTGAAACAGTTGACTGGTATAATCTTGAAAGAGCGTGTGCTTATGACTATTCTCCTTATGATGTAACAATACTACTTGATTCGGATTATTTTGTGTACTCTCAACAATTAAAGCAACTTGCAGATACTAGCTATGATTTTTTACTACACAATAAAGTGTATGATTTAACAGGAAGAAATTCTTTTAATTATAGAACTCGTTCGTTGATTCCGTTGGTGTGGGCAACTGTAGTAATTTTTAAAAAGAATGATCGAGTAAAGAGTATTTTTAGTTTAATTAAACATATTCAGAACAATTATCAACATTATTGCACTCTTTATAGAATAGATTTTCGTAATTTTAGGAACGATTATGCTTTTGCTATTGCTATGAATCAATTAAATGTTAACAATTTTATTCCTGTTAAGATGGCAATGTTACCCACAGATACAGATGTTGTAAAAATAGACAGCGACAGTGTTGTTTTTAAATATCAAAATAAAAAAAGCAGTATTACAAAACAGGATGTTCACGTGCTAAACAAGGAGATACCGTTCAATGTCTAAAGGATTTCTATGGTTCGCACAGAATAATGACACAACAGATTATGCAGAATTAAGCATTGAATTGGCTCGTTCAATAAAAAAATATAATAAAGAAAATACAATCTGTGTCGTTACAGATTCTGATACAAAAATAAACAGCGAATACATAGATGTTGTAAAAGTATTAGGAGAAGACAACAGCAAAGATCAAAAAATAAAATTTTCTAATGAATATAAAGCATTTACACTTTCTCCGTTCACTCATACAATTAAACTAGAAGCAGATATGTTGTTTACATCATCAACAGATTGGTGGTGGAATTATCTATGTCAGCACAATATGGTATTTTCTATAGATTGTTTTAACTATTTAGACACTGTCGTAAAAGCAACTCCTTATAGAAAACTATTTTATAAAAATTTACTATCAAACGTATATAATGGTTTGTTTTATTTTCGTAAGAGCGACATTTCTAAACATTTTTTTGATATCTGTAAAACATTAACATTAAACTGGAGTAATGTTAAAGAAGAGTTTTTAAAAAATTGTCATGATGAGTACCCAACCACAGATGTGATATATGCTCTTGCAAAAAGAATAATAGATCCTACAAATCAAAATCAAATTAATTACCCATGGTTTAAATTTTTACACAATAAACCTGCTATAAACGAAACAGTAGATTCATTAAATCATCTTTATCCTATCCAATTAAAAGACAGAATCTACTTAGGTGGACAAAGATTAAACAGACTGTGGCATTATTACGATAAAACAACAACGAAAATATTAAATGAACGAGCTTTTTAAAGACATAGTTATACCACAAACAAAAAAAAGACATTTTGTTGAATTTAAAGGAAAAAATATTGAAGTATCTCTACAGAAAAAACTGGAGATTTTACGTAACGGAATTGAAAATTATATATTAGAAAACAATGAGTTTGTGTTAAAATCAAAAGTAAAAACACAGAGGACTTACGCTGAATTAAGGAAAGATAGCAAAGGTTATACTTTTTTAGACAGTGATCCTTATTGGCCAGCTGATATTATAGAGGGAGGTTATACGTGGCAAACACCGTCCGAGTAACAGATTTAGATTTTGTATTCATATCGTTTCGTGAGCCCAACAAGGAATACAATTATGCTGATCTACTGAATAAAGTGCCTTGGGCCAAACGTGTGGATGGTGTTGTGGGATTTGATTCAGCACACAAAGCCGCGGCTGAAATAGCAGAAACAGATTTCTTTATCAGCATAGACGGAGATAATATTTTAGATCCAACGTTTCTTTTACAAACATTAGATTTTTCTTTGACCAATCCTCAGGCAGTGCATAGATGGCGTGCTAGAAATTCCGTTAATGGATTGATATATGGTAATGGGGGTATTGTGGGTTGGCCTCGTAAAACTTGTCTTGAAATGAAAACACACGAAAACGCAGACACAACAGAAAATGAGATAGACTTTTGTTGGGGAGTAGCACACGAGAATCTACACAATGTCTATTCAGACACAGTTATAAATCATTCTCCAGAACAGGCATTCGTTGCAGGATTCAGAGAAGGTGTAAAAATGAGTCTCGATCGTGGAAAGATAATACCTGCGGCTGAATTTGCAGAAAACATATATCTACCTAATCTTCGAGTATTGACCACGTGGATGAGTGTGGGTGCGGATGTTGAAAACGGAGAGTATGCTTTATTGGGTGCAAGAATGGGGTGTTGGTATACCACAGTGAAAGATATAGAACTAACCAGAGTTAGAGATTTAGATTTTATAAGTGAAATTTATTTTAACAGAGTAGCAAACATTCGAGAAACTATTGAAACTTATGGTAATTCTCTGCGTCAACGATTGGGCATACCTGTTGCTGACCTAGATGCAGATGAAAGTCGTTTCTTCAAGTTCTGTCAACCACAATGGATCAACAAGGGAGTGCAAGATCGTGAACAAAAGTCATTATAAGACACAGGCTGATGAAGCAAAAGACAAATGAGACTCAGTGTCTCCCACAATGTGTCTGGCCAAATGGAATCAGGTATCACTGCATCTGCCCACAGGACTGACAAACTCTTGCTATCATCCACCTCTGCACGAAATAGATGCAGAAGCATTGGAACACAATCCAGCCGCTCTGCACAATACTGATGAAAAAATACAGCAAAGGCAACAGATGATTGAGGGCAAAAGACCTCCGGGCTGTTCCTACTGCTGGCGTATGGAAGACACTGGAGAGATGTCAGATCGTCACTATCGGTCAGGTGAGCCTTGGGCTATGCAGGATTTTGACACAATTCGTAACAATCCATTCAACCCAAAACATCCACCTCGTTATGTGGAAGTGAATTTCAACAATGCCTGCAACTTCAAATGCTCGTATTGTTCACCACAGTTCTCCACTGCCTGGGCACAAGAGATAGATCGCTATGCTGAATATCCCACAGAACCACCTCACAACGCTCCTGAGCATTTTGAAGGCAGAAGAAGACCTATACCAAACAGAGAACACAATCCCTATGTGGAAGCATTCTGGCGTTGGTGGCCAGAATTATACCCACACCTCAAACAGTTTCGTATGACCGGTGGCGAACCTATGATGGATAAAAATACCTATCGAGTATTTGATTATGTGCTGGGTAATCCTAAACAGGATCTACACCTAAATGTAACCAGTAATATGTGTCCACCAGACGACAAGTTAAAAAATCGTTATTTTGATATGGTCAAAAAGATGTGTATTGAAGAAAAGATAGAACATTTCATGCAGTTCGTATCAGTGGATTCACACGGTTCACAGGCAGAATACATACGTCATGGATTAAATTACAACAAATTAATGGACAATGTAGACGAATTCTTGTCACGCATACCAGGTCGTAATTCTGTGTCCTTTATTATTACATACAATAATCTAAGTGTTACATCTTTAGAACCTTTATTGAAAGACATACAAGCATTGCGAAGCAAACACAGTCATACCTATCAGCGAGTATGGTTTGATATTCCTCTACTGCGTCAACCCGCTTGGCAACAGATAACACTGTTACCAGAAGCGTATCAGCAAATACATCGCAATAATATAGAATGGATGTCTGCGAATTCTGGAGAGGACAATTACACTCAATTCAAAGACTTTGAGATTCAAAAAATGCAACGCAATCTTGCCTATTGGCAAAAAAATTACGCTGACGATAAAACGCAAAAAAAGAACTTTTACGCATTTTTTAACGAACACGATCGCAGACGCGGAACAAGTTTCTTAAAAACGTTTCCAGAAATGGCAGAGTTTTGGGAAGAATGTAAAAACATATGAAGGATATAGATTATAAAAAACAGATATTAGATTCTTTATCTCCTTCTTTCTGTGGAGCCAAATGGTACAATGCCACTATATGGTTAGGGTCGGGTATGACCACGAGCTGTCATCATCCCCCAGCTCACAAGATAGATATAGACAAAGTTCAACTCAATCCAAAACTGCTACATAACACCCCTGAGAAGAAACACGACAGAGCATTAATGGTATCTGGAGAGAGACCGAAGGGTTGCGAATACTGTTGGAAGATTGAAGATATGGGTAGAGAGGCAGTTAGTGATAGAGTTTATAAGAGTAAAATTTACAAAACAGAGGATTTACATCTTGCTAAGAATACTCCCATAACAGAAGATGTGAATTTAAAGACACTAGAAATTGCGTTTGACAGGACCTGCAACTTCGCTTGTTCGTATTGCAATCCTGCATTCTCAACCACGTGGGTGAGGGATATCAAACAGAAGGGTCCATACCAGAATTTGATATCAGATGGTAGAAACCATTTCACTCACCCACACGATGGAGCACAGTTATACAAACAGGATGAAACCAATCCCTACGTGGAAGCATTTTTCCGATGGTGGGAGTCGGATCTACATAATACTTTAGAGGAATTGAGGATCACAGGAGGAGAACCTATGATGAGTCCGCACCTATGGAGATTGTTGGACTGGTTTGAGACAGAAAAACATCGAGCGAATCCCTCAATGCGATTAGCAATTAATTCTAATCTTGTGCCTAAACCAGAACTGTTCTCTAAATTTATTGAGAAATGTAAAAACGTGCCCAACCTACACATATACACCTCCAACGAGGCCACGTTTGACCAGTCAGACTACATTCGTGACGGTATGCGTTTTTCAGAATGGTATATGAACTTTGCGAATGTGATCAATCAATTGAAACCTGCAGGTGTCCATAATATGTGTACAGTGAATGCACTGTGTTTGGAATCATTGCCAGAATTCTTAGACAAGATAGTGGAGAACAAAATTAATTCTAAAAGGGTGTACGGCGTGGATGTCAATTTTACACTTAACATTCTACGTTTTCCGTCATTTCAATCACCACTGGTACTGCCAGATGAGTTGAGAACGAAATTTAAAGACAATCTTAACAACTGGTTAGATCGACAGATAGAACATCTAGAGCCTATGGAAGTGGCACACACTCAGCGATTGATAGATTATTTAGATGTGGTAAAAACACCGCATTCTGAAGCATTTGATTTACCAAGATTGAGATCAGACTTCAAGAATTTTTATAAACAATACGATGAGAGACGAGGCAAAGACTTTGCTAAAACTTTCCCAACAATAGGAGCGTGGTATAGTGGCTTATGAATACGGGGCTAAAGAGCCTGAAAAATTAAAGATAAAAGATATGACTCCTCGCGAAAAGGAGTTGTTGATAGACAGCGAATCATTTTGTATGTTGCCGTGGATGCACCTCCACGCATATCCAGACGGTCGGGCATATCCTTGTTGTTTTGCATTTGATCCCTATCCTGTAGGAGACTTAAACAAACAGAGTTTGAAAGAAGTATTCAACGGCGATAAGATGAAGCAGATACGGGTAAGAATGATGAACAATCAAAAATCACGCGAATGTATAAAATGTTATGATCAGGAAAAGGCTGGATTTTTTTCACTGCGTTTGAGTTCTAACAAACATTTTGGTCATAACATTCCTTTAGTGGAAAATACAACACCTGATGGGGAAGCAGATTTTATGATCAAATATTGGGACATACGATTTTCAAATCTATGTAATATGGCCTGCCGTAGTTGCGGAACCTGGTTCTCTTCCAATTGGTACGAAGATCATAAAAAACTAACCGGCCAGCCACCTCCACACGCTAAGATAATGAAGGTAGGGAGAAGCACCAACGATATGTGGGAGCAGATGTTGGAATCATTTGATCATGCTGAGCAATTTTATTTTGCTGGAGGCGAACCTATCATAATGGAAGAACATTATAGGATTTTGAAAGAACTTGATCGACGTAAAATGTATCACGTTCGACTGATTTATAACACTAATTTCAGTAAAACAACATTCAAAGATATTGATGTATTTGAGTTATGGAATAAATTTGATTCGGTATCAGTCGGCGCAAGTTTAGACGCAGAAGGTGCACGTGGAGAATTGATGCGTAAAGGCACGGTATGGGAAGAAACGATTGCAAATAGAAAGAGAATGATGGAAGTTTGTCCACAAGTGGATTTCTATATATCATCAACTGTTGGACTTATAAACAGTTTGCACGTCACAGATTTTCACAGAAGTTGGGTGGAACAGGGTCTGATCAAACCACAGGATTTTAATTTCAATCTGTTGCAACATCCTACGTGGCAAAGAATGGACATACTTCCTCCTGAACACAAGCAGAGGGTAAAGGAAAAATATGATGAGCATATCAAATGGTTGAAAAGCCAAGATTCTTTGACACGAGCAACTAAAGGATACGAATCAGCACTAAATTGGATGTTCCAAACCAATAATCAACAACATCTAGAGTTGTTTTTCACACAGACACGGAAGTACGATGCCATTCGCAATGAAAACATATTGGAAGTATTTCCAGAATGGAAAGAACTGTTTGACAAATATGAAAAGAATTAAACCCAAAGAAGGCAACCAAACATTCTGTATGGCACCGTGGACACACACTTATTTGTCTCCACAGACCGAGAGGAGGATGTGCTGTGCTTCGAGAGAACCTGCCCAAAGTTTTAAGCAATACATTGACAGAGAGGGAGATCTAAAGCAGTATCAGCCAGAAACACTGGAACAGCACTGGAACAACGAGCATATGAAGAGCGTGAGACGAAGGATGATGGCAGGAGAAACGCTTCCAGAATGTCAGGTATGTAATGATAAACTGCTCAACACGGATGTATATAGAAGTTATTTTAACAATCTGTTCGGTCACAAAATAGATGAAGCATACGAAAGCACAGATGACACAGGCCACACAGAAATGAAAACTGTGAGCTTTGATTATCGTTTTAATAATCTCTGTAATTTTAAATGTCGCCAATGCGGCGATATGTTATCCAGCAGTTGGGAAGCAGAGCAAAGAAATAACGATATGTGGTCACCAGAGCGTCAACCTTGGATGGCACCTCCTCTACGACAGGAGATCTCCTATTTCCAAGATGGGCAAGTGGTGCGAGAATTTATGGATGCTGTGGAAGAACAGAGAATGGAAGAGATCTATTGGGTGGGCGGAGAACCTCTAATGTGGGAAATACACTGGAAGGCCATGTCACGTATCATTGAGTTGGGCTACACTGACAGAGTGTATGTGAGATATAATACTAATCTAAGCAGAACAGAATTTCGAGGACAAAAATTATTTGAGATGTTGCCAGAATTCCGAGATTGGCAGGTGTGTGCTTCCATTGATGGCACAGGAGAGATTGGGGAGTATATTAGGACCGGATTGAACTATAATAAGTTTCTTGAGAACTTTCGAGAAGGATTAGCAGTAGCACAAAACAAAAGGCAGATGCAGTTAGATTTCACAATCACAATGCCCGGGCTACAGGAAATACGTAATATGTTTGATCTATCTCAACAATTAAATGCCAAACTACTCACTAAAGTTACATTTGCTTTTGACTCACAGCAGATAATGTCACCTATGTGTCTACCAAAAAGTTTATTAAACGAGATTGTGGATGAGTGTTTGGATTATATTAAACCTAGAGCAACACCATTGCAACAGAGTCTGATAGATGTATTAGAAAATATGAAAACAAGACCTACATTCTGGGAAGAGTTTTCAAAAGCAGAAATAGGCATACGCTCTGGCAAAGAGAGATGTGAAAAAATTGACAGGATACGAAAAACAGATATTAAACAAATATTAAAAGATAAAAGATTATTGGAATGGTGGAAAAATATTTAAAAACAAACATATGTCCTCTGCCTTGGACACATTTAGAAGTGGATGTAAATGGATCAGCATCTCCTTGCTGTCTGTACAAAGGCACGATAGAGAATTACAAAGTATATGAAACTGATTTAAAATCAATTCAAAATTCTGAATATATGGAACGGTTGAGACAGCAGTTTCGTAATGGCGAAAGACCCACAGGTTGTGCTAATTGTTGGCAGGAAGAAGATGCAGGTAAAACTTCCAAACGACAAAACTCTATATATAAAATGAAGCACAGTTTAGAAGACTGGACGCCTAATAGCGAGACAACTTTAAAATTTATAGACTTTAAACTAGGTAACGTTTGTAATCTTAAGTGTCGCATATGCGGAAGTTGGTCATCGTCTAAATGGGCACAGGAAGAATTAGACTACGGTCCTAATGATTTAGCAAAGCAACAACTTCATGAAGGCGGCTGGCCCAAAAGACATCCAGAGTTTTTTGAAGATATCAAAGATGTTTTACAGGATGTAGAATATTTTGAATTTACAGGGGGCGAGCCTTTTATGATACAGAATCATCTGCGTATTCTAGAGCATTGTGTTGAACAGGGCTATGCTCACAAACAGGATATACACTACAATACTAACGGAACACAATTACCCAGTGTTGAGACATTTAAATTGTTGGGCAAGTTTAAACACGTTGAGGTTGCTTTTAGTATTGACGATGTAGGGGAACAGTTTGAATATCAAAGACATCCAGCAAAGTGGCAGGAAGTTAATGAAAATATTCGCCAGTGGAAATTACACAATCTAGGCAATATAGATTTTCAGATATGTAGCACCATAAACATATTCAATATTTTTAGTCTGGCAAAACTGGCTCTATGGGTACAACAGATCAATCCTAAATTTTTTTATGTCAACACTTGTTTTGATCCAGATTATTTCAATGTACAAACATTGCCACAGCAGATAAAAAATATTGCCACAGAGCGTTACAGCAACATTGCATCGTTTAAAGGCATAATAGATTTTATGAATTCAGCAGATCGATACACAGATGATATACAACAACAAAGAAAAAAAAGAATACTACAAGCAGATCAGTACAGAGGAGAAAATTTTGCTCGTGTGTTTCCAACTTTAAATAACTTGTTAGGAATTTATGACTAAAACTATACTAGCCGGAGGCTGTTCTTTTACGTTTGGACACGAGTTATCTGACGACGATCGAGGTACTCGTCCTAGTACAAAAACTTGGTCCGCTCATCTAAGTAATCATGTGAACCAAAATTATTTTTGTGTGGCTCGAGCAGGATCTGGTAATTCTGGCATAGCAAGAAGAATTTTTGAATATATATCAAACACTCAAGAAGAATGCGTGGTACTTGCAATGTGGAGTTTTACTTCACGCTATGATTGGGCAATGCCTCGACATCAATTATTAGAACAAACTCGATGGACCACTATAACCCCCTGGGACACTGATATTAATCAGCGAGAAGTGGAACAAAAACTTGCAGGCAGTGAAATTATAATGGATCAATTCAAACGTATGAGAGAAGAGTATAGAGTAACCAATGTGGGTATGTTTGCTAATTCATTATACAAGTATGCGGCTAACCAATACCATGAAACATATTTGAGTTGGAAATCAATTGTATGGCTACAAAACATTCTAGAAAAGAAACGAATACCCTATCTGTTTACTCTTGCAGATAATACACTGTTTTATGATGTAGAAAATTTATTATATGAGAATGACCCATTAATGAGAGCTCTTTATAATGAAATAGATTTTTCAAAATGGTTCAGTTTTGGAGAGAGAATGATGGGATTCAATCAGTGGGCCACATTAAACGAATATCCATATGCAACAACACATCCATTAGACGATGCACACAAAGATGCTTATAAATTAATGATTCCTAAATTTAATGAAATTTTTAATACAACTATAAAGGAGACAAAATGATACAATGGATAAAAAATCTATACAATAAGATAAAGCAGGAAATACAGTATAGGAAAAGATTGAGAGAGCTCAAAAAGAAAGATCCTTTCATCTACAAATAAGATGAGGATACTAGGAATAAACTGTCTGAATCACGACGCCGCGATGGCGGTGGTGGATGGTCGCGACATACTGTGGGCCGCACACTCGGAACGCTATTCCAAGATCAAGAACGATCACTATCTCAATCAGGCCATAGTGGATGAAGCAATGACCTACGGTCCTTTTGACAAAGTCGTATATTATGAGAGGCCATTCTCTAAAAAGATGCGACAGCTCAGAGCGGGACAATGGTCAGAAGTGTTTACAAGAGAGAACCTACCTTCACAACATTTAAAACAGTTTGGAATTAAGATAGATCAATACGTGGATCATCACGAGTCACACGCCGCGGGATCTTTCTTCACATCACCTTTCACAGATGCTATCGTGTTATGTGTAGACGCCATAGGAGAATGGGACACAATGACTGTGTGGACCGGCAGGGGTCGACAACTGGTGAAACAGGACTCAATGCAATATCCTCACTCGCTGGGATTATTGTATTCAGCATTCACACAGCGAGTTGGACTCAAACCCTGCGAGGAAGAATACATCCTGATGGGTATGTCAGCATATGGAGAGATCAAGTATCGAGATGCCATCTATCACGATCTCATAGATCACAGGACTTTTAAATTGAAACGTAATCTACATCGAGGATTGGGAGAGTGGATGCCCGGTGCTGATCCCATGGATCTCGCCGCTTCCATACAGAAGGTCACAGAAGAAATTTTATTGGGTATGTGGAGACACAGTGCTAGATTCATACCACAGGGACAGCGAGCAGTCAGTCGTTTTGGTGACAAACGAAATCTATGCTATTCTGGAGGTGTAGCTCTCAACTGTGTGGCCAATGCTGTGCTAATGAATCAGGGAGTGTTTGAGGATTGTTGGATAATGCCCAATCCAGGAGATGCTGGAAGCAGTCTGGGTTGTATAGCCGCCAGTGAGAAGAAACACCTCAATTGGCAGAATCCGTTCTTAGGACACAACATTGAGGGAGAATATCCCATAGATACGATAATCAAAGAACTGACAGAAAACAAGATGGTGGGTGTGGCCAACGGCAGGGCAGAATTTGGACCCAGAGCACTTGGTAATAGATCACTGCTGGCAGATCCAAGAGGACCGGAAATCAAAGATTTGGTAAATCGTATCAAACGCAGACAGGCATTTAGACCGTTCGCACCCGCTATTCTAGAAGAGGATGTACAGGACTATTTTGAGCTACCTAAAGGCGTCATAAACACCCCTTATATGCAACATACAGCCCTTTGTTTGCGTGGTAATGAGTTTCCTGGCATCTTACACTGTGACGGCACAAGTCGTGTGCAAACCGTTAATAAACAGGATAATCCAGGCTTCTACGAGCTGTTAAAACAGTGGAAAAAACGAACAGGATGTCCTATGCTTCTAAATACCAGTCTCAACATAAAAGGTGAGCCCATTGTCAACGACAAAATGGATGCAAAAAGATTTGAAACCAAGTACAATGTAAGAGTAGTATGAAAATAGAAGGAAATTTCAATGTGGGTGGTGAAATCGTCAAGCAGGATGAACGTTATGTTGTCCAGGACAATAAATTACTCAAGAACTTAATTTTAAGCAGTACTCGATTGAATCCCGGTAAAGAGACCACAGGACATCGTCACGAGGGACAGGAAGAAGTTTATATGTTCATGGAAGGCACAGGAGAAATGCTGTTGGATGAAAAACGTTTCGCAGTCAAAGCAGGTGATATTGTGCTGATAGAGGATGGAGTATTCCACAGAGTGTACAACACCAGCGACAAGGAACTGTATTTCGTTTGCGTGTTTGACGGTCAACGGAGACACTAATGAGAATATTGGTCACAGGCGGAGAAGGATTTATTGGTTCCCACATCGTGGAACGATTGTGCGAGTTGAAACATCATGTGATGACACTGGACAATCACGACACCTACGGATTACTAACTCCAGAAGAATTAAAAAAGATACATCAGTGGAGACAGCGTAATTGGGTACCAGCAGTAGTACGTCGCAAGGGCACTGTCACCGATGCCAACACCCTATTAACAATATTCCAATGGCGGCCAGAGATCGTGATACATCTTGCTTCCTATCCCAGAGCAAAACTGGTCAACAATAATCCTATATTGGGAGTGAACAATATTGTTGATGGCACTATAAATTTATTACAACACTGTAAAAACTTTAGAGTGAAACGATTTGTGTTTGTGTCATCGTCTATGATATATGGTCATTTTGAAGATGGTGTAAAAGAATCAGCGGACACCAAACCCATCAACATCTATGGAGAAGCCAAACTGGCTTCGGAGAGATTCTGTAAACAATTTCAAACTTCTTTTGGAGTGGAGTACGTGATCGCCCGACCTTCTGGTGTTTATGGACCAGGAGATATACCAGATCGAGTGGTAACTAAATTTTTTAATCAGGCAATAAACAATCAAACAATCACAGTACACAAAGGCATCAACAAAGTGGATTTCACCTATGTGACTGATGCCGCGGATGGCATAATCAAATGTGCTCTACATCCAGGTGCGGCTAATTTAAGTTTTAACATCACATCAGGCGAAGGACACAGTCTGGAATCAGTGGCAAACTATATTAAAAATATTGCAGAAAGTAAAAGTGAGATACTAGTAGACGGTAGAAACTCGCTGTATCCGTCCAGAGGTGGATTGGACATAACTAGAGCTCGAGACATACTGGGCTATGACCCTCAAGTTAGTTTGCTCAAAGGTTTAAACAACTATTATGATTGGGTTCAGGAAATGAATCCACCTGTAGAGCAAGGTGAGGACATACTCAATCAACCCGTCAATCAATGGTAAAACAGATACGTTTCAATGGTATAGATAGATTGTATGATGCCTACAGTTGGCGTCTGACTCGTCGTGCGAAACGAGTGTGGCGATCAGGTAATGTGCTACAGGGAGAAGAGTTACAAAATTTAGAAAAACAATTCTGCAAGAAGTACAAGAGACGATTTGCTGTAGGTGTGGGATCGGCCACAGATGGTCTCTACTTTGCGATGCGAGCAGTGGGATTGAATAAAGGCTCGACTATAATATGTCCTGTGCTGAGCTACATCGCCACAGCAGGTTCGATACGCAGATTAGGTGCTAAGATAAATTTCAATGATGTGGATGAGCGTGGTAACCTAGGCAACCTAAAGTTCCAACAAAAACCCAATGCTGTGGTCTATGTCAATCTCTATGGCAATCCAGTAGACTACAAGAGACTGAGACAGTATTGTGATGAGAATCGAGCATTGCTGATTGAAGATGCCGCACAGTCACAGGGTGCTCACATTGGTTCTTGGCCTAACAAACTGCTGTCAGGACAACTGGGAGATATCTCTGTGTTCAGTTTTGATCCTATGAAAAATCTACCCTGCTTTGGTTCTGGAGGAATGATACTGACAGATTCTGAAATGGTGTATGAGCAGTTGATATCACTGCGAAGGCACGGATTACAAGGCAGAGCTGTATCATATGGTTACAATAGCCTAATACCAGAAGACCACTGTGCTCAGCTGAGTTTCCTATTGGACAAATTTGATTCTCTACAGAGCAAAAGAGCAGATGTGGTTAAATTGTATAAAAAATTATTGCCGTATGAAACGTTTATTTCCGCCAGTAAAGATACAACAAGCAGTAATCATAAACTGGTCATAATGAGTGAACGTAGAGATCAATTAAAGAGCTATTTAGAAAAACACGGTATAGAAACGAAAATACATTATACAAATATATTAGATAAAGTAACTTCTAATTATTACCCTGTTGCTGAAAAAATTTGTACTCAAGCATTGAGTCTACCTGTTTATCCTTTTCTCTCTGACGATGAAGTGAGATATATTTGTGAAAAGATAGGGCAGTTCAATGGCGTTTGATTGTGTATTTGTAGATTTCCAAAAAAATAAATCATTTAAGTCCCACATTCTTGAACAGTTTCCCTACGCTCGCATAACACCTTTTGTGGACAGTTATTATAATATTTTAAAAAGTTTTGTAGAAGACATACGCACAGAGTTCTTTTGGTTGGCAACAGATCTTGTGGATACAACGCATTTTGATTTTGATTACATACCTGAACAACACGAACAACAACAGATACACGTATGGAACAGTAGAGATCAATCGGAAGGTGATCTGATGCTGATTCCCACAGCAGAATTTAAAAAACAGATAGAGCAATTAAAATTTCTAAGAGACTTTCGTGATATAAACTATCATACAGATGACAGTGTGATTTATAGACATTGGAATAACAAACCATTCACATTTGATGATCTGATAGATCAAGTTCGATCACAGAAAGAAAAATACATCAATTATCATTACGCAGAACCAACAACGATCATTCCCAGTTTCTGGGAAGACCAAAAACTCTATGTACACGACGAGAAAAAACTTAATCTATTAATTCCCCGATGCAACATACGAGAGGAGTTGTACGAATATTCACCAAAATTCTTAATGAACAATCCCACGACATTTACTATTCATTTTGATGTGTGTTACATACACAACGGAGAACCACAGGCAGAGGATAACCTACGATTGCTCAAACAGCATCTCAAAGATCGTCCCAATCGCTTACACGAGATCGTAGGAGTCAAGGGAAGAAAAGAAGCATATCAAACCGCCGCACGTGCCAGCAACACAGAATACTTCTATGCTGTGTTTGCCAAACTGAAAGTGGACAAGGACTTTGCTTTTGATTTCGTGCCAGACACTCTTAAATCTCCAAGACATTACATATTTGATTGTTATAATCCTGTGATTGATTATACCTATGGACATCAAGCAGTTATACTGTATAACAAAAAGTTAGTGCTAGAAAATGATGGTGCAGGATTAGATTTCACACTGGCACAGAAGCACGATCATATACCTCTGTTAAGTGCTGAAACCACGTTCTACACAGATCCACGTGTATGTTATAGAACTGCTTTTCGTGAGATTGTGAAACTGATGTACAATAAGAAATTAAAGCCCACAGTGGAAAACAACTTCATTCTGAACAAATGGTCGAATCCTGATCTAGTACCGGGCTCTTCCTATGTACAGGCCGCTGGTGAGGATGCTCGTAATTTTGTAGAATCACACGATTACGATTTTGAGAGTATCTTTAAAAGTTATGAGTGGGATTATGTGGATCGTTTTTACGATCAACGATATAGTTAATTTTTGCGAAATGCTTTTGTAAGTACGTTATTTGTTTTAGATTCCATATCTTGTTTGAGTCTAGGAACATCAAATTTTAAATCCACACTTTGAATATTTTTGTAGTTGTTTTCAATATACTGTTTGATCCATCCAGCCACATATTTTTGTGGTTTGGTTTTTAACTCTGTTTCAATATCCAATTTAATTGTGGCGTTATTCTTAAGTATTATGTTGACCCACTGTATGTATTTGAGTGGCATAGTATGAAAGGAAAGGCCTTCTAATATTTCAGGCCATTCCTTTACAAAGTCTTGTGTGAGTTGAATCCAACTTTTACTTTTTGGGTCTTGCGGATTTCTTTTTAGCGGCATCTGCTGTTTTTTCTGTTGTAGTCGCTGTTAGTCCTGCTTCTAGATTAGAAAGTTCTAATACAGTTATGCCTCTTTCTTCTGCTATCAATTTATTCAATTCATCCAACTGCACTTCACCTGTTGTACCTGCTCCCATTGTGACAATCACATTGTTAGTGGGTATCTTTTTAAGGAAGTTGTTTTGGTGTAGATATGGTAACATTTCAACACCATCGTTGAATCTTGATTTTGCTAGATGAGTTCCTAGTTCAAATGCATTTTGTCCTTCATTTGATTCTAGAGCTTTCATAAAAGAATCGTGGTAATTATTGTCTAAAAATTTAGGTCCAATAACAAGGGCATTTTCTGGCTCACCAGGAACAGTTCTAAAAATGATTGCTACATTGGCATTTGAATCTTTCAATTTTCCAATGTGTTTAATCTGCCTTCTGTTCGCCGCTACTGTTTCTGCTGTTCCTTGGACGTCCATTGGCATCATTTGTTGTACCATTTTGTTCTCCTATTTCTTTGCCTCAGCAGTTGCTGGTGCATCTTCTGGTTTGGTTTCTTGTGGTGCCACCTTGGCCAAGAATGCCTGAAGTTTGTTGAACATTACTCCTACAGTGGCCATTTCATTTGCTCTGAAAGCGCCTCTAGTGGAAGCAACGTCTATGATTGTTGCTAGATTTTTTAAATCAGCAATAGAAAGATCTGCGCCTGACGGAGCCTGACCTGCAGGTGCTTGAGTAGCCTGAGGAGCCTCTTTGGGTGCTTCTTCTTTCTTAGTAGTTGTCTTTTTTGCTTTTGCCATTTTATTTGTTTCTCCTTAATTGCAATTAAGAATTATAGTATACTATAATATAGTTATTGAAGTCAACAACTGTTATTGCTGTATTTGAGTCATACCAATTAGAGCAAACAGTGTTAGGTCACTTGGTTCTTCAAAACCAATTGTGGTAAAAGAACGAACCTCGTCATTCTCCCAACTGGTGGTATCAGTAATACCAAATCTACCAATACATTGAGCATATATCCATCTTGCAAGAATATCTTTCTGTGCTTCGTGTACGAGTTTGATGTTGGTTTTGGTAAAATGAGCAGGAATGTACTCTAATCGTCTTTTATGGAAATTTCGTGGATTAATTTTCATATGGCACTGTTAATCCAAATGGCGCTTCAATATTTCTGTCGTATGTGTTATTGATCAAGAATATAGTATCGCAATAGTCAGGATCACCCCAACTGTTAAAAGGCCATCCATCTGTGAACATAATAAATTTTTTAGGTTCAATACCTTCTGATTTCATATATTCCCAATTGCATTCAAACTCAGTACCACCACCTGAACCCAACACATAGTCTTCAATCTCGTCTGCGTTATCTGGAGTGAATATTTTTGGATTGAACACAGCAGTATCAAAACTCCAAAGATGTATATTAAAGTCTTTGTATTGATCCATTATGCCTTTCACTTCTGATAGGAATTCTCGGCATTGTTCTTCTGAGATAGAACCTGAAGCATCCAACGCCAAACAGATATCAATTTTATCCGTGTTGAGCATACCTGGTAATATTGCGTCCATATGCCAACTTCTTCTTGAAGGTTTCATAAATGTGTAATCTGATTTCATTGTGGAAACAATCTGTTGTTGAATGATCTCTCTCCAGTTCATTTTAGGTTCTGTAAGATCCTGTATCATTCTTTGAATAGCACCTGGAAGATTACCAGCACCCACGGATTGTGCCGCAGATACCATTGCTTCTTTCATCTCATCTCGAATCTTTTTCAACTCTTCCTTACTGTATTTTGGAGCGGATCCAGTGCCCTTGCCTTTGCCTTCTTGTTCTTTGTTGCCCTGCGAATCCTTGTCCCAATCAATGTGCTCGTCCAATAAGTCACCTAATTTTTTGAGATCATCTTTGAACTTCTGTCCATTTTTTTTTGCTTTCTTGTACAGCTCGTCATAGATAGCCTCAGAAGCCCAGTCCTTGTATTTGTCATCCTGGAAACCCTTGTCCTTGCCTTTGTCATCTTTGGGCATCTCGCCCACTCTGTAATCCTTTAGGATTTGATTCACAGCATAGTCACACGCCACATTCCACAGTTGATGCTCTCTTTTGCCTGCTCTCAATTGGAAATGATCAAACACACAGTGAAGCACCTCGTGTCCAAATAGAAATTCTGTTTCTCTTGGAGTCAAAGAATCAATAAATTCTGTGTTGAAGTAGAAATGTCTACCATCTGTGGCCGCGGTTGGACACCAGTCATCGGCATTAACAATTTTCAATCTTGTGGCAAGGTTGCCAAAGAAAGGTTGTTTCAACAGTAGTGCTATTCTTGCTGTGACTAGTTTATCAACTATTCTTGCGTCTGATGACATTATTTAGACTCCATAGCAGTTATGACATACTTGCCAAACTTCTTATGGAACCTATCAAATGATTTTAGTTTGCTAGGATCGAATGGCAACTGATAGTTTGTTAAGGCAATCTTCGCACCCATAACAACCAACTCTGTCTCAAAGTTGTCCATCATATAGTCAAAGAATCTATCTGCTAACTCGTTCCAATTTTTTTCTTTATTTTCGTGTGCCTGTCTAAGTTCATAGCATAGACTCACTGTTAAAGAATACATTGCTGATACTTCCTTACACTTCAAATCTTTGACTTTACCTGATAGGATGTCGCTTGGATTAGGCAGTTGGCCGCTGATTTTACGATGATTCATAAACTTCACGGCCAACCCTTCTCCTACTGCGCCTGCAACGAGGTCAGTGAGCGTACTTTCAGGCAGGTCATCAGATAGAAGCTCGGATACGAAACTCCAACTTCTTGGAGTCGCAAAACTTCTTGATGCGCCTCGAGGATCAAAATCATATAGATCCTGTTTGGCGAATGTTACATAACCCACAACGTCTGGATGGATTTCATTATTGGTAGCCCAAGTCATCCAGTCGTCGTAGTCTACTCTAAGTTCAATGTGAACAAATCTGTTTGCAAGTGGTGATGGCATTCTGTATGTTACACCCTTGTCTGCGTCTCTATTACCAGCGGCAACAATCGCAACACCATCTGGCAGTCGGTATTGTCCTACTCTTCTGTTCAGGATCAACTGATATGCCGCCGCCTGTACAGCAGGAGCCGCCGAGTTAATCTCATCTAAGAATAGTATTGCTGTGGATTTAGGATCTGTGGGTAATTCTGCTGGTGCCGCCCAGACCATATTGTTTTCTTTTGAATTGTAATAAGGAATACCTTTGATGTCTGTGGGTTCCCACAGTGGAAGTCTTATGTCAATAACTTCTCTATCCTGTTCATCGCCAATCTGTTTTACAATATCAGATTTACCAATACCTGGTGCACCCCACATCATTATGGGTCTTCTTAATGAAATACAATGCTGTAATGCTTTCTTTGCCTCGTTTGGTGTGACTGTTCTATTCTGAGAACCAATCGCGGATTCTTTTTTATCTTTTTTTACCATTTAGTACACTCCTGTTTAAATGTTTATAATACCATTATAGCAGGATTGTGTTATAAGTCAATTGATTTTTGGTAAAATAAGTCTTTGATTTTATTGGCTTTTTTTAATAGAGCAATGCCAATATCTATTTTTTCGTTGCCAATGAAAAGTTTTTAAACAATACTCGTTTAACTCAAACACATTATTTGCATCATAATGATCAAACGTAAATATATTTTTATCGTTATTAAAAAGTATATTAACAAACTTTTTAGAAAAGGTTTCTGTGAATGGATATTTTCTTTTATAATCAAAAAACACGCAATCATTAAATTTAATAATTTCGTTTATTTCTTTCTTGTCAATGTCAAAATTATTTTTTATCCATTTATAGATGATTTTATAGTAATCTTTTTTATTTTGATAATACACGATTGATGATGACGCTTTTGGATCAAAATATTTAGAGCAGTTTGATAATACTTTTCTGCCCCATCCTGACTCATTATTTAATGCTTTTCTAAAATGTTTTTTGAGAGAAGTGTATTCGTTATATATTAAATTATTTTTTTCTTGTTTGGCATAATTTAAAAGGTTTTCTAATAGATCTATTTGTTTTATAGAATATTTTTTGTTTAGATATTCTATTATATAATGCCCCCACCCATAGTAATACAACGATATTACTATCCACGATAATAGATAGGCTTCAATATGTTCCTGTTTTGTAAGAGTGTTTGTTTCTATAATAGCCTCTTGTTTGTCCAGCCATTTATTCAGATTACTGTCGTCTAGCCCCCAAACTGCCATATTTAAAAATTTGGTTTTTAATCCGTATTTTTTTCTAGTCTGTGGATTATTAAGTGGAGCATTAGGTTGCACAGTGGTCAAATGTATTTGTAAAAAGTCTCTTTGCCCCCAATCGATTAGATCCTGCATACTTGTTTTTAAAGTATCTTTTGTATCATTGGGTAAAGGAAAAACTAATTCACTATAGGTTGAAATTTCTTCTTCTTTAAACTTTGCTAATAACTCTTGTGATTTTAAAGGATCTAAATTAAAACGATCTATGGCTTTTAACACATTACTATCTGTGGACTGATAAGCGAACGTGATACCTTTAAATAGATTTGTTTTAGCAAGTTTATTTTCTAAAGCAATATTAAATATTCTATTATAGTTGTTCTTAGCAAAACTTACGTCCCAGTGTTGAGGATATCCGTATTTTAATTTGTTATGAATCACGTATTTGGTTATATCAAGATCTCTTTCAAACATACCCCAATTAGAATCAACGACATTAACATATTCAATTTTATTTTGACTCATCCAATCAATATCTTTATAAATTTTATCAATGTTAAAAAATTTTACTTTATTATGATAGTGTTCGCCTATGTCACAAAAAGAACAATGGTAAGGGCAACCTCGCATAGTTTCGTAAGCAAGTGCCCAACGTGTATCTGGATATAATCTATTATACTTGTCTATGATGGTTTCGTAAAATCCAGTTTCCATACCAGAAGGAATAGCATCAAGGTTGTCTGTTCTTTTAATAATGTTTGGGAAAGAGTGTCCTTTATAAAAAACATTTGGTATAGATTGCGGTTCTAGATTGTTAATTAAAATATTTTTTAGAGCTTCTTCGCCCTCTCCTAATACTGCTATGTCAAAATAAGGATTTTTTTTAAAAAATAATGTATCTTTTTTTGGTATCGATGGTCCTCCAACAATTATTTTACAATCTGGAAATTTTTTTTTAATTGTCTTACTCATTTCTACAGTGTGTTTCCAACTCCAAACATACACACTAAAAGCAACTATATCTGGTTTAAAACTAATTTTGTTAACATATACCGTAGGATCTACCTTATCAATCACTACATCAGCAACTCTATATTGGTCTTTAATTTTTTTAAAAGTCTGAGCATATAACCATACATTACTGATAGCCAATGGCAAGTACCTGTTAACTATAATGTCCTGCGTTTGTACAAGGATTATGTTTTTCATTATTCTGCTTTTTGTTCGTCAGCCTTGCTCATTGCTCGTGCAAGACCATATTTGGTAATATCTCCAGCAAACATCATTAACTGTAGAGCCATTCGTTCCATTGTGACCACTATATTCTTTTTGTCTACAAAATAAGGACAATCTACGAATTCATCTAACCAAAGATAGGTTTGTGGAGTGAATATGATCTTATCTGGAAATTTGATAGTGTAGGTTTTTATGTCTAGTTTATTAACTGTTTCTAATCCCTGTTTGGTCAGCCTTAGCGAACGTGCTTGATAGGATTCACGCACATTCTGCCACCAGGTATAATAGTTGGTTTTCACACTCTCATCGTGAATAGGCAGTTCTAGCAATGTCATAAACGTGCGAGTATACGCAGTCTTTGTATCCATTACTGTTAATTATCGTCGGAATTTGTCGCCTGTTTTTAATAGATACACACCAAACTTGTCGGTCTTGTGCTGGGCATTCAGTTTCTTTGCTAGGTTCTCTGCGTGTCCTGGATTGGAGAAACTGACCTTCTTGTACTTAGGACCTGGATAGTTAGAAACCAAACTGGATGTTTTTAAGTTAACAGGTTTACCATCGTAAAACACTGCCCATATTCCTTCAGCGGCAAGAACTTCGTCCTGCTTGTAGGTTTCTTTATTGCTGGTTGATAACAGCACTGTAGGTTTTGGTCTGCTCATTTTGGTAACTGTATTTACCAGAAATTGTATAACCTACTCTTTACTGAAAACTCCGCCGTCCATTTCAAGGTTGATCGTTTGAGACTCTTTTGCTGTTTTTAATGCTTCAATAATCTCTTCTTGTACGGAAACTAGTCTAGTCATTGTTTGTGACAAACTCTGAGCAAGAGCATCTGCTTCGCTGATTGGAAGAGTCATTACCTGTTGATTTTTAGCTCTAGCCACTCTGTGTTTGGCTATAAAATCTTCAATGGGTTGAGTTTGTACTTTGTTCTTTGATAGCATTGTTTAATACCTGTTGCATTTCTATTTTGGTTTTGATAGGTCCTTTAAAAGGATATCTCTGTAGTGTAATTACCTTTGGACAGTAGGCTTTTCTCCAACCTTTTTCAAAACAGATAATGTAATAGCCTGCACAAAAAAGACTCTTAGATTTGGGTGCTTTAGTGTATATGGGCAACTGTTTCTGTACATCAAACATTGGGTTGTATGGTTTTTGATTTACGGGATACCCGTATACTTCGTGTTCAGTTTCCTCTGTTTCAATAATCTCTGTTATAGGTTTAATATCATTATTAAAAAGACTCACACCAAACTTATCATACAGTGCTTGTTCTGTTGCAAACTCTTCTCTCTTGTCTCTTTTGCTCAAAAAGATCCAGCCGTTATTTTCTTGTTTTTGTAGAGTGCCTATTTTTTCGCCATTCTCTTCCACAATCCAGAAACGGTCTTTTACAAGTGTTTTTGCATTTATCATCCTGCCAACCTCGCATTAAAAGGTTCAACATATAATTGTGCTTGATCTGTAATTTTTACTAGATCGTATTTGGCACAGAACTTCATAAAACGTATACCCACTTGACTAATCTCTTTGCTTTCTGCTTTGGCCTGATCTATAGTCTGATCTAATTCTTGTACAATAGCCTCTGGTTGTGCGTGTAAATCAACCAATTGCATATTTCTTGTGTAATCATCTAATACTCTGTGCTCTTGTCCGTCAGCGTCTACCCATTTGCTTAACATTAAATTATTCCAGGCATAGCCTTTTGAATTTTTATCTTCAAATGCTTCTGTTAGTCCTACTTTGTTTTTTGTACCTTTAGTCCTCACACCTGGATATGCTGAAAATATATTGTCTGAAGGGTCACCTCTCATTGCTTTTTGAAACAACAACCAATCTGGAGCATCTAATCTTTTAGGTTCTTTAGTTTTTTTGTCTAATATAGGTTTGCCTTTTTTGTCAAATACTCCGTCTATTCTCATAGTCTCCTCAGTAACACCGTTGTACTGTGATACTCGTTCTGAAACGAGCTGGTTTAAATCTTTGTCTGTGCTAATTATAACACATTTTTGATCAGGATGCCGATCAATCCATCGAGCAATAAGATCATCTGCTTCTACTCTTGGGTTTTGTAGCACTGTGGCATTGGTCTTAGTTTTTATAAATTCACAAAAATCATCGTAACATTCCCAGAACAGTTTATTTTCTTCCTGCTCGGTAGGACTCATAGCATCTATGGTTTCTTTCCTGTTTCTTTTATAGGGAGGATAATAATCCTTACGCCAACTACGACCTTCCAAACAGAACACAAGATGTGAGCCATCAAAATCTGCCCAGGCTTTTTTGATAGAGTTTAATGTGATGTGCATTGCAAGTCCAATTTTTTCAGATGTGTCACCACGAAAAACGTGTCTTGCTCTAAAGAATGTGTTAGCTGTGTCTACTAGGATGTGTGTCATTATACAATTATAGCATTATTTTTTTATTGCGTCAACGTATGCTTGTTGTATAATGTCTAATTCAACAGAAATATTACCTTTTTGATATTGTTCTATATGGTGTTGGGTATGCAATATATGATTATGTTTATACCAAGTTTCATATATTTCATTAAAATCATTTAAATTTATATTAAATTTAAAAAATTTACTTAATTCTATAATTTGTTGTTGTAGAGTTTCTTTTAAAAGAAAGTTAGATAATGGAAAAAAATATAAGTTATTATGCTTTACACCTGCGAAGTTTTTACGCTCATTGTCGTGTTTTTTTGCTCCACACTCGTTTAAATTTTGAAAAGCAAGTTGATAACCAGTTTTTATACTAATGTTTTTTTCTTTACAGATTTTTGGAAAAGAGGACCCGTTTTGAGTTAAAAAATTAGAAATTGAGTTTTCGTCAAAAAGATCTGTTCCTGCATCACCTGCTCTATACAAACACGATCTTTCCCAGTATACTATTTCGTCTTCTATTGTAATCATAATAGCATCTTTATTTTTATTTGTTTCTAAAAATTGTTCAGTTTGTGGGTCATCAATAAAAATAAATTTTCCACTTTTTTTATAGGGTAAATGAGATGCTCCTAAATTATTAAATGGCAACGTATCTATATTTGGAGTGTCTGTACATAATCGGTCAAGGAGATAGCACAAGAAGTGCCCGTGTCCTCCGCTAATATTTAATACATATATTGGTTGGTGATCAAGGTTCATTTTTAAATTTATTAATTTTATTGTCTATATTAAATTTTAAAAACTCTTTGTTAATTTTACTAGCCAAATATATTTGGTAGAATTTGTTTGGTGTAATTGGAATTTGATCTTTATTGTGAAATCTGTAATATTCATTTTGTTTATAATCATCTATTATATTAAAGTTTAAATCTAAACAGGTTAATTTATCAAATAATGGATCATCAAGTTTAAGAGGAGTTCCTAAAATAACAAGTAATGGTAGATTTTTTTCTTTACATATCTTTTCTAGTAATATTAATTTAATTGCTAAATTTTTTTGTTCAAGTTTAGGGCTGTATAAAAATTTGTAGTATAACTGTTTTGAAATATGATCTTCACTAACAGAACTTGGCCAATAGTCCAACCAAGAATAATTTCTTAAACTATCGTTTTTCATAATTTCGACGTTATTTTTGTTTAGTTCAACATCTAATTTTTTAAAACTTGTAAGTTGACAAATGACGTGAGTGTATTGTTTTTTATTTGATAAAATATTATCAATTAATAAATTACAGATTAAATCGTTAGTAATACCTGGCCCTGTTTGATCGTCTATTGGTACTTTACAAAGTTTTAAAACTTTAACCCATGTGGGTAATTGGCCTTTGGCAAAAGATATGCCACACCCGCTGACTAAAACGGTCATTAACTAACTTCGGTCTTGCCGTCGTTTCTTCTGTTGATTTGAACATATCCGCCAGCAACATCACCTAGTCCTTGTTCATTGCCAATGGTTTTACACAATGACTGAAACCAAACATCTACTATCTGTTCTTCTGTTTCGCCTTGATAGCCATTTTGTTGTAGCATATTAACAAATTCAGAATTCCAATCTAATTCAAAAAACCCATTTCTAGGATTGTCTGGATTAACATTTACACTAATAACTTTAACCATAGGCTCTTCGCTTTTGGTTTTTTTAGTTTTGTTTTCAGTTTTCTTTGTGGTTTTTTTAACTTTCATATCTATAGTATATAGTATTTTTGTTTTTCTGTCTATATTTTTCTAAGAACAAAATACTTCCTTTGATTAGTGTCGTCACGAATGTCCAGTATTTTCAATCCGTGCTTTTCTGCCTGTTCTATGATGAATGGCACATTCCAGGCGAAGAACTCAATCCAACGAGCCTGTGGTTTATCGTGTTGTACACCTGGATTGACACGGAAAAACATGGTGCCTCCTTTTTCCAGCAGATTCACACATTTATCAACTTCGGCTTCAATTTTGGATCTAGAGCCAAAATTTACAGAACCCAAACATAATATAACGTCATACCGTATTTTAGTTTGGTAATCCTGTAGAGCAATTTTCCAGTCAGCGTGAGCATTGTAGGGATCTATGCCCGTAAGGTGCTTTATTTTACCTTTGAACTCGTTGTATCCACACCCAACGTCCAACACTGCTCTTGGCTTCAGAGAGTTGACTTCATCAATGAGTTGTAGACCAGAGTATTTCCATTTCTTCATATCCATTTGCCAGTGTTTGGAAAAGTATTGGTCCAGCACTAGATTATCAATGGCTTCTACGTAATCTTCCAGTCGTTCATATTTTTTATGGATCTCAACATCAAATGTTTCTTTGATGTATTCTGGAGTAATTCGTTCAATTTTGTTTTGAGAATATGTCAGCAGTTCTGCCAGTATCTTTTTATTCATTGCTATATTTTACAGTAAACTTCGCAGTCTGTAAACCTTAAATAATTTTTTGGTTTATTGATGCCTAACATTTCTGCGAGATCTAGATTGTTGTGAATGGAGTATAAACGATGTTGTTCTTTGAAGGTGATTATTGCTTCGTTCTGAATTTCGATCTGATGTCGCATAACCAAATCATTTTGATACCAATGATAGTTAGGATATGTGATATCCCAGCCCCCGGCTTCTTTCCACCAATCAAAGCAGTCTTCATTATAACGATATACTAATACAATAGGATCTGGAAATAATACATTAATTTTACCAATGTGTTCTGATAAGACGTGACTTTTTATAATTTTGTTTGGACCTGGCTCTAAAAAAGCAGAATTAAACATCTCTATGAGATCTGTCTTTGATAGTGTATCAAACTGTTCTAATTTTCCTCCAAATTCCATACCTGGATCAAAGTAACTGCCCAGATGCATTAACTCTTTGGATTTTAAATTGTGATACAATCTTTCCTGTGAGTAGTCTGAACGGTTCACGGAATCGCTAAAATAGATACTTTTGGCCACACCGCTCCAGCGAGAACCAGGTGCACCTACTAGGAATATGTAATCGTTCATCGTGCTATGTAGTATATATAGATCAACACAGGTATGATAATAAAAAATTGTGGAAGAAAATTAAGGATTATCGATTTCTCTTTCCATTTATATCCCACATACACCCAACCAGCGGCACCCAACATCTGTACAAAACTGTTCCATGGTGTTACACCTGCGACGTGCAACACCATAGCAATTAGAATTAACACAGCACTGGTGTATTTTACAACAGTAACCTTCATTTGGTTAGTGCCTCTTTGTACACTGTGTTATATCCCAATTGATTTTTACCAAAGTCAGATAAGGTTTTCAGTGCTTGTGGAGTGATGAACGTTTTCAATTTCCTCACTGCCGCATCGCCCTCCGAACCGGTCCTCCATTGATACTTGCCCACTTTCTTTTCTATTGCGGCAATGGATTGAGGATCAGCCAGCATCTTGTCTAAAGCATCAATCAACTTTTGTTTGTTGGGATTGCCCTTGTTCACCCAGAATGCTTTCTGTAGTGCATCTCTCCAGCTCTTGACCAATCGATAGGCATCGTAGAAATCGCCCTTGGGTTCTTGCCCCCAGGTCTTTTTGTACAGCTCTTCAAATGTGGGTGCTGAGAAGTTGGGATCCTTTTCGTGCTTGCCTGTGTTCACATTCAACAAACCATGATGGAACCAAGTGAACGCTATTCCATCCTCGGCCAACGGTTCCACGTGCTTCTTGTAGGCGGCGGGATTTTCTCTGGTGGCATTCAAATCACCCCTGCGAAATGCCAGTCGTCTCTCAGATCCCGTCATGCCTTTAACCCACACGATCTTTTCTGCAAACACCTGATTGTAATCTGCTCCCGGTCCTCCCAACAGCATTGTGATTGCCATTATCTCCGGTGTCATTCCCGATCCCGCCGCGAACCTGATTGGTCCTTTCCGTGTGTCGGCGCCCTTCCTGGAACCCACGATGATGTTGAGATTCATCTGTCCCACCGATTCCCAATCTAGATAGTTGTAGTCCACTGGCTCAACGAGATAGGATATTCCATTGCCACCGTGTGATACCAATATGGTTTTATCATCAAATCTCAGTGTGTTTTGAAACTCATTGGGACCTGCTTGGTCTCGAGCTCCCGGTTTGTACACAAGATTGATCTTTTCTCCCAGGTGCTTCTCCCATTCTTTGACCACTATCTGTGCCCATACAGATGTTCCATCTGATGGTTTTTGTGGCACGATCAACGTGTAATCCGCCACTGCCACTGACGTCATCAACATCAGTGCTGTGATTATTCTAAACATAATCTATTCTACTCCTTTTGGTTATGCCCCAATATCCCAACATTATCACACACAGCATTATTGTTAAGAAGATGGGTCTCGTGACCAACTCTCCCGGTGTGTGCAATGCGATGAGCTGATAGGTGAGGCTGTAGATCCTATCACTCAACAGGAATCCAATCAGCAGTGCTGGACGGCTGAATTGAAATCTTTTACATAGCAGACCCAGTGCGGAACAGATCGCCAACATCGCGATGTCCTGCCAACTGCCTGTGTATTGCAGTGTGGCCCACACAATGGTTGCTATAATGAATGGAAAATAATAAACGTAAGGCACTCGTGTCACCCAGCCTGCGAAGTAGGCCAGGCCATAGCAGATCATAGCAGTGATCACGGTGCCCAATAAGAATGCGTATGTGAGGCTGTCAAATAATTTTGTATCATAGAATGTGTCAGGAGATCCCAGGTCTATGCCCACATAGAGAAATAGTGCCATCAGGATGGCGGCGAATGGTGCTCCCGGTATGCCGAACAGCACAGTAGGAATGAATGACGCGGCCTTCTGGGCATTGTTGGCTCCTTCGCAACCAATTACCCCTCTGATGTTGCCCCGGCCAAAACTCTCTTTGGGATTGGAGGCCACTGTGGCTCCATAGGCTAACCAGTCCGCCATCGCTCCTCCCAATCCTGGCAGTAGTCCTATGAATGATCCAATGGCACCGCCACGCAAGGAATCTCTCCAACAATTAACAGTATCTCGAATACCTTGTAGAATACCCTTAGTAGATCCTTGTAAATTTTTATGAGAAATTGTCTGTTTCCTTTTGACCCAACCTTCCCATAGTTCTGGTATAGCAAACAAGCCTGCTACAAACGGCAATATCTGTACACCATCTTCAAGATATCTCCAACCCGCTGTGAAACGTGGCACGTTGTTCACGTCCACACCTATCAGTCCAACGAATATGCCCAGTGCTATGGCCAGTATGCTCCTAACGTATTTTCTTGTGGAAACAAATCCCACAGTGACGAATGCCAATATGACCAATGCCCACAGTTCAGGTATGCCCATGAACATCACAATCTTTGTGTAGTAAGGTAAAAACAGAAATGTCAGAGATCCAAATAATAATCCATTCAATGTAGACGAAGTGATTGCGGCTGACAGTGCTCTGGATGCTTCACCATTCCTCGCCATAGGAAAGCCGTCCACCATGGTAGCGGCCGCAGAGTTAGCACCAGGTATACCCAACAGCACACCTGAAAAAGAATCACCGGTTGTGGATGAGGCAACGACAGCAACACAGAAGATTACACCCAAATAAGGATCACTCGCAAAGTAGGGCATGAATCCAAACAGTGTTATCAATCCTGTTGTTGCTCCAGCGGCTGGTATTAGGCCAATGATTAAGCCATAAACAATACCTGCCAGCAGTATAGCAAGTTCCATATTAATTTGTTTGGAGTTATGTTGTGAACTTCACTAGGAGCGTTACAACAAGATATATGTATTAATTATCTAACTTTTAAGTGCCCCATTTATTTCCAAATAGGTCTACGTGTAATCTGCCTGAATATCTATAACCTTCTCGCATACATATTTCAGCCACTTGACGTGCTGTTTTTGCCTGTCCTTCCACAGTAGCACCCACAGGCATTAGATAAATGTCAGCATTAACACCTGCCCGTTTGTAGAGTTCGTTTGCTCTTGCAACTTCATCTAGATCTTGTTCATCTTCCACAACAAATTTAAAATAGATATGTGTGTTGGGCACACCAGCATATTGTGCCGCTACTTCTGGACGAATTGCTTTGTTCCATTCTTCACCTGATATAGACAGTTTAGGAGATGAACTCCAGGTAATGTGTACAGGGTCTTTTGTGTAATCACCTGCTACCAACCCTTGCACCCATTTGTCAAAACCATCTTTGAACAGATGTGTTGTGTTTGTTTCTATGGTTAAGTTTTTTAAATCATTAAACTGTGGCTGTCTCAATAACGCCATTATCTGTTTTTGCCACATCATAGGCTCGCCGCCTGTGATAATAAAGTGTATGTCTTGACCGTTGTCCAAACTCCAACGTTTGTTTGGAGTTGCTTCTAATATTTTATTTGCAATAATGTCCACAGTATCCCATTCCACAAGGTCTTTGTATCTTGCTGACCAACTTGCAGAAGCGTCACAGCCTATGTTAACAACTGGAAGATCTCGAACGTGTTTGATATTTGTTAAATCTTGTGTGGCATATGGCATCTCTTCTGGTTTGAGCCATTTTGATCTATCTCTGCCCTGTCCAAATCCGTGACAGTGAAAATTACAACCAAATGTTCTGAAGAACACACTTGGCACACCAGTGAATCTACCTTCGCCTTGTACTGAATAAAATATTTCTGAATATCTAATTTTGTCCATCTGGAAAATCTCTGTATAAAAAATGTTGTATAGTATCTGTATTCACGTATTGATTGAATCCTACGTGTGCTTTATCTACATCTTTATTAGCAATAGTTATTGTCATGGCATCATCTAATTGTTGCATATTATTAAACTCCATATCTATTCTAAATTCTGGCAGATCCATAGAACGAAAACCCAACTTCATTCTTGTGATCCTGTAACAGATCATTTTTTTATTTTCAACTAATCTATCTAGAAACACACTCATTTTAGACACAAACTCGTGTGCTGATATGTTATCTTTATGATCTGCGTATATGGTGTATATGTCGGCCACTATTTCTTCTCTTTTTTATCCAGTCGAACCACATTGCCTGTGTTCAAATGACCCACAGTTTCTCTTTGAATGTCATCATGATTGAATTCTGCCCAGTATAACTCAAATGCCACACCGTCTTCTAATCCTTCAAATGAGTGATACAATCCGGGTTTGACTCGGGTAAAGTCTCCAGCATTCAATACGGTCTCATCTACAAGATCATAATCCTTTTGCCATACTCGAATTTTCATCCGACCGGATTCCACAAAGAAACCGTTCCATTTGTATTTGTGTAGGTGTTTGGAACAGGTGCCACCTTTCTTGTATTCAATCCTGTGGAATTCCAACACACCGTTGGCGTGCAATAGTTCTGTGGAGCCCCATATCTTGCCTGCTTTCATATCTTTATTATAACAGTATTTAGATTAAAAGTCAAAGTTCTAATTATTTGTCCCACTCTTCCCATGGAAATACCACCCAACGATCCTCGACGCTTTTATCTATTTCATAACCATGGTAATCCACAGTAAACGGTGATGGCTTGTTGTTGATTACAGCCGCATATCTAACATTGATATTTCGATCACAATTGAATCGTATGTGTTCAAATGTGGCTCCTGTGTCGTTAATATCGTCAATAACTAAAATCTTTTCTCCTTTGTCTATGGCCTTATACAAGGAATCCATATTAGGAGAATCAACATTGTCTCTCAGTCGCACATCTATAGGAACGTGTTTTTTGTTGATTCTGTGTGATAGGTATACTCCTGGTATGACTCCACCTCTGTTGACTCCCATAATCACATCTGGCATCCAATTACTGTGTACTAGTTTGTCCTCTATCTGTATCAGAGCATTACGCATCTGTATATTCGTGAAATACAGTTTATTTTGAGTCATAACGGTCATAGATTCTGTTCCTAACATTGTTAACCTTTACAAAATGGGCACACTTTGGTATATCTTTGATCCTTCTCGCACCTATATACACACAACTACTCCTCACAGAGGATAGTATGTGTTCTACTGTTTCCTTGACAGGTCCTCGATCATCTAATACCACTGTCTTGCCTTCCGTGCCACGATAGCCGTCTTTGCGGGCACCGTGTGCGTCAAATGCTGATTGAGAACTCATACCGTAGAATATTCTTTTTCCATCTCGTAGTTCCAGTTCTGATTCGTCGTGTCCAGCCAACATACCGCCCAGCATCACAAAATGAGCACCTGCTCCCAATCCCTTGGCAATGTCTCCCGGTGCTGAGCATCCACCATCCGCCATTATGTGTCCACCTACGCCATTCGCCGCATCAGCACACTCAATGATAGCAGAAAACTGTGGCACACCCACTCCTGTTTCTGTCCTTGTGGTACAGACTGATCCAGGTCCTATGCCAACTTTGACAATGTCAGCACCATTGATAATCAATTCTTCCGTCATCTCTGGTGATACCACATTGCCCGCTATGATGATCTTGTCTGGAAACTCTGTTCTTATCCTGCTGAGGAAATCTACAAACTGCTCGTGATAGGCATTGGCAACATCTATGGTGATATATTGCACATCTGGGAACATAGTCATAACTTGTTTGAGTGTTTGATAATCACTGGCATTATCGTCCCATATAGCACCAGTACCCACACAGGCAGATACATATTTTAATTTGAGACCTGAACCTACAGCAGTCTTCCAATCTTTTATATTATAATGTTTTCTTAGGACCGTCAGCATTTTATATTCTTGTAATACTTTTGCCATAGCAAAGGTACCAACACCATCCATATTTGAAGCCACTATAGGCACACAGCTCATTTTCTTCTGAGCGTGTATAAAATTAAATTCTCTCAATATGTCAACTTCCCTGCGAGAGTTCAGTGTGGAACGTTTGGGTTTTAACAGAACATCTGAATAATCTAGATGTGTGTTATAATCAATTCTCATTTTTTTCCTCTAGTTCCTTTGCTCTACATAGTCTTAACACTGTCTGATAGTGTTCCCAGGCCTGTTGTAGTGCTGGATATTTTTTCTTTAATTCCACATAATCAAACACATCAAACATACTAGGAGTGCCAGAATCAAAATAACCAGATTCCACAGTGACCGATTCTGCCACAGAGCCCACATTCAAACTTTGAGTATCTATGTCTGCCAGTGTCCATTCCGTAGGAGCATCTGGATCATACACGTAGACACCGGGTGTTATTGTTTTATCAGCCATTGCTACCACACGATGCTTCTTGTAATTGAATGTTGTGCATAAATTCGTTCTTTAATCCTGCGTCTGTCTTCAATAAACCTTTCAACACTGTGGTCTGTGTGCTGGAGTTGGCACTTCTTATGCCTCTGTTCTCACAACATCCATGTCTTGCTCTCATATACACACCCACCGCTGGTGATTCTGTGAGTTTCTGTATCTTGTATGCGATCTTCTCTGTTAATTCTTCCTGCAGATGTCCACGTGCCGCTTGGTGTTGTGCTATTCTAGTATATTTGCTCAAGCCAATCAATCGCTTGCCTGGCAGGCATCCAATATAACATACACCTGATACAGGTTGGTGATGATGCGAACACATACTCTTGATATCACAACGTACCACAATCAACTGATCGTATCTTCCATCCTCGTTGGGGAAAGTGGTCACTTCTGGTGGAGCACTGTATCGTCCTCCCATTATCTCATTGATATACATCTTGGCCAATCTCTTGCCTGTGTTCTTTGAGTTAGGATCGTTCTCTCGATCAATTACTAGTGAATCTAACACTGCTTCAAACTTTGGAGTTAATTCTTCTATAAGTTTTTGTTTCTCGCCCTCTTGTATAAATTCTGAGATATTATCCGCCGCATAATACCTAGCTCCTGCTTCTTGAATTCTTTTTTTTATGGTTTCTGCTGTTGATGCTGGCGGTAGCCACGTGTCTTTTAATATTTCTTCACTCATTAGTTTATTTTCTCCGGATGCATTTTGTTATACCATTGTACAGCAGTTTGAACAATTTTGTCAATAGTACTGTGCTCAGGTTTCCAATTTAATTCTGTTAGTGTACGATCAACATCAGCCACTAGTGTGGGAGGATCTCCTGCTCTTCTATCCATTTTAATAATATTCATATCACCTGCATATTTCTGTATAGTGTCTAATAATTCAAGATTACTAATACCAATACCCGAACCAAGATTATATCTTTCACATATTGTATTGTCTGATGCCTTTATCAATGACAATACGTGTCCTTGTGCAAGATCTGTAACGTGTACATAATCTCTCACACAGGTACCATCTGGAGTGTCAAAATCCGTGCCAAATAGTTTAAACTCTTTGTTTTGTTTTGCCGCTTCTATGGCCAGTGGAACGATATGAGTTTCATCTTCTCTCAACTCGCCTATTTCTGCTTCTGCATCTGCTCCTGCCGCATTGAAATATCTTAAACTAACACTGGATAAACCATATGCTGTGTGATAGTCTTTTAATATTTCTTCTACAAAATATTTCGTTTTGCCATATGGATTGATTGGTTGTGGTATAGCATCAATGTTGGCAATGCCATTTTCAGGTATGCCATATGTGGCCGCACTGGACGAAAACACAAATTTGTTTACTCCTAACGACCTCAATTTATCCAATAGTCTCAGTGTCATAACAACATTGTTGAGATAGTATTTAGATGGATCTGCTACTGACTCTCCCACTTTGGTATAGGCCGCAAAGTGAATGCAACTGTCTATGTTAAATCTTTTTATCAGCTCATCCAGTAAATCAACATCTCGTGGAAGATTAATTTCAAAAGCAGGACCATATTGTGTGGCCCATGGTTTGGATTTGATATCTCGATCCACCACAACAGGTGTGAATCCGTTTTTCTTCAACTGTTTGGCTGTGTGTGAACCAATGTATCCTGCTCCACCCACAACCAGTACTGATTTGTGTATTGAACTAATATTTGGGTTCTGCGACATAGTCTCTGTATCTGTTGCCATCTCTTCTCCATTGTTCACCTTTGCCAGTCATAATATCAACCATTCTATCAATGGTGCCATCAGTCCAATTGGATATAGTGCCTTGATGCATAGGACGTTGCAGTAATATTGTTAATTTGTTGTAGGCATCTTCTTTGCTCCACGGAATATACATTCTATTTTTGTCGTTTGCGAAAGTTTCTGGGAATGAACGATAGGCCGGAAACAGCACATTACATCCTAGAGTATCTGCCTCACTCACTGTGTTAGATACCCAATCTTGTAGAGCACAGTTAAACATAACTCTTGAATCATTTAATAGTTCATAGTATTTGTTTTTATTTAGATTGTCATAGATTACAAGATCACCACGTGCTTGTAATTCTGTAGCTCTAGCCAAATATTTTTCATTGTTGGATCTCAATGGTCCACCTGAGAACACAGCAAACTCAACATCTGGATTGGATTTTTTAACTCGTTGTGCAATATCCATAAAAAAGTCTGGCTGTTTCTCCTGATCAAAACGAGCCGCGAAACAAACTCTCTTAGTTCTTTGATCAAAAGGTTTGACTTTATTGCCAACTCGTTCTAGCACTTCTTGTTTGCCAAAGCTCAATCCTGATATGTTGTAGATGGGAGCTCGCCAGTTCGCGATACGCATATGGGCTACCATTTCTTCATTGGTAGCCAATATGTGAACATTAGGAATTTCATTACACATCTGTTCGTATAGACTCATCCATTTAGACATACCCCATACGTGAACAAAATCGTCTGGATCAATAGCCTGTGCTAAACATCTTAGGAATATTTTTGGTCTGTATTGTTCTGGTGACTGTTGAATAATGTATGGCAGTGATTCCATACCTGGTTGAAACATATCTTCAAAGAATACAGCATCGTCTGAGGTAATCTCACCGTTCTTCATCATTCGTACTAGATTCATCATTTGACTCATACCAAAATATGAACGACCGTGTGCGTCCAACACCTGTCCTGTTACAATCGCTTTAGAATTATCTATAGTTTCGCCAGGCACAATCATATAGTTTATGCCTCTTCTTTTATAGACTCTTTCGGTCCAATCTGTTAATTGTAGTGTGTATCTACCTTCGTAGGGTTCTAACCCCATGTAAAATATTTTCATTTCAATAACTCCTTGTATAATTGTGGGAAAATTTCTTCGCTGTTTATATTTCTTCTTTGATCCATTGTCTTTAAAGTATTATACGTTCTATTTAGGTCTTTGTCAAAAGGTTCGTTGAGATATTTTAGAACGTTTTCATAACCGTTCTGTAATAAGAATCCTGGTTTTTTATCTATTTCTTTTTGAAATCTGAACTGTAGATCTTTAATAATCTCATCTGGTAAATTTAACACGTTCAATGATTCTGGAGTGTATAGAGGACCGAGCACAAAACTGTTATTACCAAAACCTAAAGATCGAAAATAAGATATACACTCAAAAATAGAAAGATAATTCAATACAAAGTACAACATATTGAAACTGATTTTATGACTGACATTTTCTTTTATTACAGATAAGTTTTTCTCAAAATCATTCCATATTCCACCGTGACGTATGTACTCGTATTGTTCGTTCATAGATTCCACACTCACTGTCCAATGTACGTTTTTAAATTTTTGTAACAGTTCAAAAACTCCCGTTGTGGTATGACTTAGGTTTGTATTAACTCTCAGATGCACATTAGAATTTTCTTTCAGCAACAGCTCTAAGAATTCTCGATTTTCGTTCATTAACAAAGGTTCTCCACCCGCAAGATAGATATTTCTAAGATTTTTAACATTTGAAAAAACATACTCTTTTACTTTTTGTCGACGGTCTTTATCTGATTCTACTTTTTTATTCAATTCCTTCGCCCATTTACTACTATATTGTGGACCACAATATACACAGGCCTGATTGCATCGATTAGACCATCGTAAATCTACGTGTCTCAATTCAAAATTATTTTCATTATCGAACAGATCAGAAGAGACGTGTGGACCTATTTCTTTGGCATAATAAGTCCTACTGCTGATGTTATCAAAACTTTTTGTCCTGTTTTTTTCCTGGAAATAACAGCCAGCACAATTGGAAGGATATTCTCCAGATAACATCTGCTTTTTTATATCTATTGCTGGAGAATCATTTAGTATATCTTCTATACTATTTTCATTGATAGATCCTAAGTTTTCTTTGGATATGATACAATTTTTAATTGTGCCACTGGGCTCTAATTCAAAACCAGTCCACGGTATTGCACAGAAATTGTTGTCTAGTAATTTACGTGACATCTCATCGTGCCACTTTTTTTAAAGTCACACCACCATCTTTGGTGTGTTTGATATGATAATCACAGCTCGCAGATAGATGTAGCCAACTGCGTATCTTATCATCTTTCACATACAGAGTCACAGTGTCTTCCATATCTTCGTCATAGCCGTGAAAGGCCCATATGTAGTCTCGTCCATATTTGTAACCAGCATTGCCCATATGTGAGCAAACATTGGCCACAGCATCTACGAATGTATATGAAGCATTGAGAGCACCGCCGCCTATGGGCAGATAGCCCATTCTCTTGGTCAACTTCTTGACTGGTATGTTGACTTCTAAATTAACTGCGTTCGTATCTTGTTTTCGCGCCATTCTCTCCATCCTCTGATACACATATTTCTATAGTTCTACCTGGGTATCGTTTTGCTATCTCTAGATAAAGTTCGTCTGATATCATTTCACAGCTCTTGAAATCTAATTGTAGGGTCTTTTCCGCATACAACTTTTCCAGCCATCTTTTGAACTGTATGAATTCTATGTCTCTGTCATCGTGGAACACTTCTATTGTAACTTTAAAATGAAATATGTGTCTATGTGGGTAGCCAAGGAACGACACGTCGTACTCATCGCCTGTGGCCAGTTTGGGATCTGTCAATGCCGCTGGGTATTTGTGTATACCTTCTTTTTTGAAAGTCACCCAGATCATTTTAGATCCCCTTTTCGCCTGTTCCAGTAGTGCCTGTTCTCTTAGTTTTTCAGTATCTGTCATATTGAGAGTATCCATCGTTTTTTAGTTAATATCCAAGATTTGAATCCATCCCAGTAGTAGCCCACTACTTCGGTGTCTTTGTCTTTTTTTCTTGCTGTCTTTTTTTTCTTTTTAGGCATTGCTCGTCTCCTTGTTTGTTGGTATCCAGTCTCCTACATCTATGATTTTATCTTGTTTGTATTGAGCCCAATCTGTGTAGCCTGCTTGTTTTTTAAAATCTATCATAGACTGAGTCCAGATACCTTTGTTCGTTGCGTTGAAATCCTCATCATCGATTTTGAAACATAACTGTTTGTCTTCATCAGTATGTGAGAATATAATTGAACAGAATGGTATGAATTTTTTATGTGTCCAAAAATGTGAGAATCTTTTCTTGACATCATTGTGTATTGCGTAAGGATAATCCACAGTCACATAGTAACCGTCTGCTAAGAATTTGCTCATCTGTAATGACTGATTAGCAATATTATGTTGATAACATCTGTTCGCTCCATAATAGATTGCTTCACAATCGTTCATTACACACAGTTCAAGTATTTGATCTGTTGTGAGTGAATTGGTTGCCAAGAACAGTGTGGTTTTTCCATATGCTAGAGTGTGCTCAACTTCAGGACCAACAAAAACTTTTACTTCGTTAGCACCAAAAAATCCGTCTTTGTAATCTCTGTTCATAATATTATTATAACATTCCTTTCTCAATAGTCAATAGGATTATAAAGTATATGAGAATAATTAAAGTCCATACACCCATAACTATCTCAGTTTTTCTGTTGGATGGTAATTTACCCCAGCTCTTTTTCCAATTTCGCAATCGCATCTTTTAAAGCCAATTTTTCTTTTTTAAGTTTCATTAATACTACTTTTGATTCTGGACTTCTGTCATACTTTCTTAATTCTGTAACCTCTGCTACTTTTCTATTTAGATATTCGTGATGCATAACTGCTTTTTTTAACTGTTTACTTTTGTTTGCCATTTTATCCTCCTATTCAAATAATGAACTAAAATTATTTTTACCTTTTCCGCCACCTGTGGCTCTCTGCCAACGTGTACCTCTAATGTCAGCAAGGAAACTGGTTGCAGAATCGATCACCTCCATTGGTGTCTCAGATGTGAATACTTCTTTTACAAGTGTGTTAAAATACAGTATGTTTCTTGGCACAAAATCGCTTGGTTCGTCTGTGCTGTCTGAATCCTTAGTTTTCCTCCAGTGTTTGACTTCAGGTTGATGTTTAACCATCTCTATGTCATTCAAATCGTTGGCTAGATGAGTTGCTTTGATATGATTGTATACATTGTGTGCCATCATCAACACATATGAGAAAGAATCCCAACTAGTTTTACCTTCTTTGTTATTCTTGTTTAGATCGCCTTCTCCGTAGTAGCACACATCGCCCATTGTTAATCTATCACCAATCACACTAGGAAAAGGAAACGGAATAGTGGATTCTTTTAATCTCTTGTCATCTGGTGCTTTTTCCATAATGTATGACCATCTCTTAGGAGTGAATAGATTGTGTGTGTACACCAAGCCGTTGGCTGTGCTTAAAAATGCTGATGCTGAATCAAAACTGAGTGTGAAGTTTTCGTTCACGTGTTCTCGAATCTGTCGCTGTACCTGTGTTAAGAAACAAGCCCAGTCTAACTGCGAAGTTCCAAGTACGTGCATCCAATTCTTGCCATCTAATTTCTTCTCATCTCGCATTATGATCAATCTTCGTAGCATCACTTCCATATCGCACATATTGATACCGCCCATCGCCCAACCTTCAAATTCAAAATCTTTAACTTTGTCATACCAAATCTGTGCTGTTTCCCAATCATCTCCCTGTAGAACGTTTAGGAATTTGGTCTGTCCTAATCTGTTCTTTTGAAAAAACTTGTTATTGTATATGGTACCATCTAGAGTGTCTTGGAAACTCTTAAGTCCTGTTTTAGGAGAGTTTAGTTCATCTGCCGCCCACGTTGGAACGTCTAGTGTCATTGCCCAATCTGATGTCAGTTCCAACCAGTTTAGAATATCTGATCTAACTTTATTTGCTTTATTACCCTCAAAATCTTGCCAGTCAAAATTGATAACACCTCGACCTATTTGATATCCACCTGAATCACCCACAATGGTTGAAAACTTTCTGTCTCTGTTGACACACATAGAATCTCTATCGGGTGCCTTTTCTAGATCCAGACAGGCGTGACCTGCTGAATATAGTGATGTGGGATATGTGAAATAGCCTTCTTCAGGATTTAAGAAGTTCAGTCCTTCCACTCCGTTTTCAAATCCTTGAGGAATTCTTTCTTTGGGTATATGAGCACCTTCTGTGACTCTCTGTTTGCTGATGAAAGTGTTATAGAAATTTGAAATAGCAGGCAAGAACACCGCGTAGTCTCTTTGAGTGTTACCTAGATGTTCTCGCCTTTTATTCGTCATTATTGCGCCTGTGCTGGGATTATGTAATTGTATTCCCCTTGTCCAGAATCAACTGTGATCTGCATAGCACCTTCGTTGGAAAACTTCAGTGTTACTTTGGCTGAATCAGACAATTTAAGTATCTGTAGTACCTGAGCCACTGGCCACGCCCAACCTTTGTTGATTGTGCCTGTTACACCTGTAGCAAAAACAAATTCTCCACCGTGTGATGCTTGATCACCAAATGTGAAGACAAGATTTCCGTCTTCTGTTCTTACAACAAATGTGTTGTGCTCTGTGTTAGCCACAGATTGGAAATTGAATCTTTGTACACCTGCCACAGTGGGTTCGATTTCAACGTCCCACTTAACACCTTTAAATTTTACAGTCTTAAGTTTTTCGTTGATGATCTCAGCATTCATAAATCTGTAATCGTTTTGGAAGTCACCCTTTTCATTCTCAAAATGGATGCCTGTCGGAAGTGTTGTTCCGTTCCTCTCACCTGACATTACAGTTATGTTTGCCTTTTCCTTATACTCAGGGCATTTTAAATGTATGTCCAACTTGTTCAGTTGTGGCATACCAAAAGTGCCTTTCATATCTGTTTGTGGCTTGTGAAAAGATCCCTGCAAGATCACTGATCTATCTTCTGCCATCGAATCAATTGCAGTTTCCGTATCAGTGCCTGTTATTTTTACAAGGTCTAAAAATCCCAGACCGTGCGTGTGTTTGACTATGTCTTGTAAGATATCTTTCATAATATGTATTATAAAAGATATTTAGATTTAAATCAACCTTGAAATTATTTTTCTACTGGTATTTCTGTTATTTTATATAACACAACATTTTGATTACCAGGTTTTTTAAAAATAACATAATTAGCACGTGAACAGAATTGTGAAGTTTCTACAGTTTCAAACCCAGCATCTTTTAACATTTGAGTCATTTTTTCTCGAGTATTAAAATTCCAATAACCTCGTTTAGCCTCGTGTAAATCCTCATCGTAGTTACAATCTGCATAATGAATTAAACCATATCCGCCTGGTAAAATTGTTCTATTAATTTCTTTTAAATATTGTGCTATGTGTTCTTGAGTAAAAAAAGTAAAAGTGTCCCAACTGAACATAAAACTACAACTATTTGTAGGTATATCTGATAGTCCTGCATAAAATTTTAAAAATTGATGATGCTTTGGATTTAGTTTTTTTTTAATTTTTGAAAATACATTAGGTAATATGTCTACTAGATAAATGATTCTCCAACTTAATAAACATTCAATAAATTTTCCATAGCCTGGACCAATTTCTAAACAATTCTGTAACGTGTTACCCATCTTAGCAAACTGGCCAATTTTTGAACTGATATTTTTAAATAACAGATCATTCTTTAATACTTCATTTCTTTCAGCCCTCCAATCAAGGTCTTGTTGATACCAATCACGAGTTTTGTCTAATTGAGCGATTTGATCGTCATTGTATGCGTCAACAGTGTTTGCAAGGTCTTGTAATTTTGTTTTAAATTCAGAAACAAACTTTTTCCAGTCTTCCTGTTCAAGACGTTCTAATTTTTCTATCATTAGTTTGATTTCTTGTATGCTCAGCATAGCAATATTTAAAACTCAAACAGTGAATTGAAGGTATTTTTGGATTCAGTAGATCTTATGTCCCATTCTAACACTCCAATAAGATTATCTATCTTTTGATCTAATATAGTTGCTTCCATTGCTTCAGAATCAAATGCTAATTCTTTAAACCACTCTGGAATACGCATCTCGTCCACTGGATATGCTATACTTGTATAGCCCAGCGGATTATTTTTTAATTTACATACAATAACCTTAGCACCGTCTGTGATAGGCATAGAATAACGATCACCATACATATCTCGACAGTTGTTCCAGTTAATAGATGCTCTCACGTGACCTGGCATATTGGCACGACCTGCTTTCTTTTCTTTTTCCCAATACTCTGTGATATTGTTTGCTCTTTTTGGAGAACCTTTCTCCCAGCCTGGTCTTGCTTTAAACTCTTCTCGAAAACCTTTGATTCTATCTAATACTTCTGTTTCTGTTTTGTTTGTGAGCACCATCATTAATAGCTCTGATAGAAAATCTTGCACAAACACAGGAGTGTCTGATCTTTTTAAATCTAAACCCATTGCTTTCATTTTGCCTGGTTTGCCTGCTGTGTCCACACGCTCTCCTTCTTTGTCAAAATACAGCACAGCATATCTTTTCTTTGTGATGAACAGTCCTTTGGATGCTACAATTTCTCGACCGCCTTTGATCACTTCTCCTCGAGATTTAGGACAGTGAAATGCCTTAGTCATATATGAGTTAAAAGAACCATTAACTTCCTCAGCAATCTTATCGTATAGTTCTACAACATTCTCTTTCTCCCAGGGTATTTTAC
>Ga0222714_10000536_pt1 | contig 43464 bp, 16 predicted proteins | sample C33_3DmetaG_FD_165048 | JGI IMG/M metagenome (GOLD analysis project Ga0222714, IMG submission 165048) | Estuarine water microbial communities from San Francisco Bay, California, United States - C33_3D | ecosystem: Environmental > Aquatic > Marine > Unclassified | place: USA: California...
ATCCATTCAGAATGTAATTAGATGCTACTGTCTGTGGAGATGAATTAGCTACACCATTTAAATAAAGTGTTATTGAAGTGCCCGATCTAACTAAGGCACCGTGATTCCAACTATTTGCAGATACTGCCGTTTGATGTGTAAGAGTATAGTTAGTTGACCCATTAGATATATCGGCAGCAAATGTGGATGTTCCAAGACGTATACTCCAGCCAATAACGGCTACCGTATCACCGGTTCGTTGCGCTATAAAAGCTTGATTTGCTATAGCAACAGTAGTGGCATAAAACCAAAACTCAATAGTAAAGTTACCTGTGTTAAATGCACCTGTTTGTCCTGCAGGTAGTATCAGATAATCACCGGTGCCATCAAAATACATACTACTTCCGCCAAACTTAGTTATTGCTGTACTTAGTTTAGCATCACCGACAGTTTCTAAGTTATTCATCATTGCGGCATCATAGATACCAGCACCGGTCATATTGAGTAATGATACTGTATTTTGTACTGCGAGTAGTGGTTGTGCAGGTGGTACAAAGTTACTTGTGTATAGTGCAGATTTTGTAATTCGGACATCTGACATATAACCACGTGTAAAATTACTACTACCACCTCTTGAACCTATATATGCTGGTCTTGTTGCATCGCCCAATGTTCCCGAGAAAGTTAATGGCGTGCCAACTGATACGCCGTCAATATACATAGAACAAGTTGTCCCGGATCTAACTGCTGCAAAATGATACCATCTATTAGCAATTGCAGTCGGTCCGACGACAGCTGAAGCAGCACTACTTGGATAGTATTGGAATGTTGTAGATAAAACAATAGTCCAATCCGCAGATGTATTAGACACATAATTTGAAACTAAATCTTGGTCACCCGATACACTTGTAAAATATATCCAAAATTCTATAGTGTAATTACCTGTAAATTGCAGGTACGTACCGGCAGGAATACTTAAAGAATCACCGGTGCCATCAAAATAACCACTACCACCTATTGTACTTGGTGTATAGCCATTAGTTGTTGTACTTGTAAACCCGAATGGGTTTTGTTGTGTCGGTTGACTATTACCAAATGCAGTAATCGTAAAGTTGTTTGTACTGTTATCAATAAATGTTGGTGATTGTAATGTTAATAAACTTGTATTTGCGATAGCGGTTAACGGAGTTGTTGGGACAGTAATCGTTGTTAAGGTTGGGTCGTAAACATTAGACCCAACAACCAATCTTGCGTTGGAAATATATCCAATCCAATTTCTCGGGACTACTCCACCTGTGTATCCAATAGCGGCAGAAGTTGTATAACTGTATGTATCTGATACTGTTCCTGTACTTGATCTAACACCATTAAAAAATACTGTTGCTACATTGCTTGAATTTCTTACAAAAGCGACATGGTTCCAAGTATTTGCGGCTATTGTTGGAACAGTAAAATTATTAGCTGATACACCATAACGATCAAAAGAAAATGTTGTCGAATTATTAAGATTGCAATTTAATCCACCAGTAATAGCACTACCCGGTCCGATGAAAGATGATATTCCGCTAAAAGAACCGGTGTAATAAAACCAGCATTCAAACGTCATTGCTCCTGTACCTACTGTAGTACCAGACCAAGTTAAATAATCTCCCGTACCATCAAAATAACCACTATAACTGGTTGGAGTTACTGATGATGGATTGAATGGACTAAAACGCTGTACACTTACGTCACCATTCTTTGTAATAGTAAAGTTGTTAGGACTATCATCAATAAGTCTGTTATCAGCACAGGTTAATAACACAGTGTTTGTTATTGGTGTCAGTGGTGTAGTAGGTACAGTAATAGTTGATTGTGTCGCATCATACGGAGTTGATCCGTTAGTTAATCGAGCATTACTAATATAGCCTTGGAATACAGAGCCGCCGGCATTAGTCGTTGATATTTGATAAACACTCGCCGCAAAATTAGATGCAACGGTACCGTTTGCTACACGAACACCATTAATATAAATACTTGTTTGGTTTGCACCTGTTCCTGAACGAACAAAAGCAACGTGATTCCAAGCATTTACAGTAGGTAGTGTAGTTTCTTCATATAGTTGCCATGCGGTTCCTTTTGTGGCTATACCTAAACCAGGATTTCCATAATATGACGCTTGTAAAGAATTCGTAGCTGAACCTACAAAGATACCAGTAGTAGTCCCCTGTGTTACAGTTGGATATAGCCAGCATTCAAAACAAAAAGCGTTTGTACCAATAGTAATGCTAGGAGTTTGAAGCATATCACCAGTACCATCAAAGTAATTACTCCAGTTACCACCATAAGGACTAAATGTACCTTGAGTAGTATTACCATTACGTGTAACTAAGAAGTTATTTGTGCTGTTATCTAAGAAAGTACTATTGTTTACTGGTTGATTGTTTTGTAATGTTAATAAACTTGTATTTGCTATAGCGGTTAGAGGTGTTGTGCTTGGGGTGAAATTACTTGTGTAAACTGCTGTACCTTTAACAATACGGACATCGGTTAGATAACCAGTAAACGGTGCCAGAGACCCGCCTTCATTACCTATATACAATATAGATGAAGGGATAAAGTTTGTTGTATCACTGTTTAATGTTGCTTCTATCGCCCCGTTAACAAATAGTCTAGTAGTACCACTTGATCTAGTTACTGCTAAATGATACCATGTATTTGGTTTTGGTGTAGTTGTGCCAGATATAAAGCTTGAGTTATAATACCAAGTAATTGTTGCATTATTACGATAGTACAATTCCCATCCTGAATTACTAGACCAACAAGATAATGGAATAAGTGAACTTGCTCCTGGTGTTGTTGTAAAGTTAACCCAGTATTCTACTGTAAAATCACCTGTACCAAACTGAAAAACGGCATTGTTTGGTACACTTAAATAATCCCCAGTACCATCAAAGTATCCACTACCATATGTACTATAACTGCTGTTTGGTATGAATGGATCGAACGATTGTATCGTTGCAGAATTTACTGGTGTTATTACAACATTGTTTAATGAATTATCAATCCATCGATTACTTTGACAAGCTAATAAAGAAGTCCCGCTAACTGCAGTTAACGGTGTTGTTGAAGGAGTAAATGCAACACTATACAAAGCCGTTCCACGGATAACACGAAGATTACTAATATTCCCAGTAAAACCGTTTGAACCAATCCAACAAGATCCAGGTGCAGTAAATGAAACAGCATTAGTCGCAGTTGCAACACTTACACCATTTAGCCACATTATAAAATTGTTTCCACTTCTAGTTATTGCAAGGTGATGCCAAGTGTTTAGCGCAATGGTTGCATATGAATATTCAATAACAAAAACAGTGTTATAACTACTTAAACGAATACTACCCGCAGTAGTATTTACAAATGTGTGAAAAGCATTAGCGGTACCTTGTGTTGAGCAAAGGTCCCCGCCTATATTCCAAGCGTTTGTTCTGTTAAACCAAAGTTCAAAAGTAAAATTTTCAGTGCCTGTTGGTAATATATTTGTTCCAAGAAAAGTTAGGTAGTTTCCGCCAGTAGCGCAATAAGCAGAGTAATAACCCGGTGTATACGGATTGAAATTGTTAGGCTTTGTATCACCATTAATAGTTACAGCAAAGTTATTTGTACTTGCAGCAGCTACAAAAGTTGTATCAGCGCCTTGAATTGCTAGTGTATTATATTTAAAAAACAAATCTGAAACAGAAACTACCCAAGAAACAAAACGAGTTGCAGTTCTTCCTGTTTGAGTTGCAGTAGCAGTCAATGTAGAATAAACTGTCTGTTCTGTTGTTGGTGTTCCAAAAATTGTATTACCAGATAAAGACACACCTGTCGGTAATGTATTGGCTGCAAATGTCACAGCAGAGTTTGAATTAGCCGAACTTGTTGCACTCAATGTAACGTTGGACATTGTTGTACCACCATCCAATGAATACACTGTATTGTTTGCCAATCCCCAAGTCAAAACATCTGTACTAATTGTTAACGTAAATGCACGTGTAGAATCTTGTAACTGTGCGTCAGATGCTTGAATTGTAAATGAATATGTTGTACTTGAACCATCGACTGGCGCATTACCAGTAATTGTACCATTTGAATTTAGTGTTGCACCAGATGGCAATGTACCTGATATCACTGAATATGTAATCGGCGCATCACCTGTGGCAACAACGGCAGTATTGATGTTTGCAGTTTCATAGATTGTGCCTAGTGTTCCTGCCGTTGTTGTATATGTTGGTAATCCAGAATACACCAAACCAGATAATAATATGCCTGTACCACCATTACTGTTTGTGACATAAATTGTGTAACTGCCAGAACTGAGTGCTGGTGCAGTGAATGCCAATCTGTTTTGGTCAATGAATGTTACTGAACCAATTGTTGTGGCACCAACTTGAACTGTGGCACCAGGAGCAAAACCTGAACCATTAATAACAATAATCTCACCACCTGCAGTATCTACGGCAGTGTTATCCAGTGGAACATAAGAAACATCAGTAATAGAAAAAGATGTTACTGTTGGAACAAGAAAACTCTTTTGATTAAACTGTTCAGCTGTTGATAAAAAACCAACACCGTCTTTTGCTCTTTTACCACGAACACCAGCATTAAACATTAAGAAATCTCCTCAAATGAACATACGCCTTGAAGTCTGCTGTTATTGCCAGCGGTCAAACGTAGTGCATCACCCTCCAATAGGTACAGAGACAGTGTTTTGTCAATTGCGGTAAATGAACTGTCGGCTGCAACAGAAACAGTATTAACAATTTTATATGCAGTTGAATTTCTATATAAGTCAACTGTAATGTCTGATGCATTTGTACCATCAACGTTAGCAATAATCAAACAGTTAATCTTATAAACTTTACCACTACCAGAACCATTTTCAACAATTGCAGTTGCAGCTGTTGTGATTGATTGCACCGTTGTGTTTCCGTTAATTGTCGTTACCGCTACTATGTTCGGGTTTGCCATTTTATTTCCTTAGAATCCAAATACTATTGCCATTGCAATAGCTTTACCAGTTGACGCTTTTGTGTTTGCAGTTTCAAATGCAGAGTTAGCTTGTATGTAGGCTGAGTTGGCATACGAAGATGCAACAGTTGCATCATCACTGCCGTATGACAATTCTCTAATCTGAATCTTAGTGCCAGATGTTGGTGCAGTTGTGAATGTTAAAGTTGTTCCAGTCAATGTATAGTCGGTGATTGGTGTCTGTACGACACCGTTCTCCATTACCATAACACTGTTTGCACTTGTTCTTGCTGAGACTGTGTAGTTTACAGTTGTGCCGTCACCAGTGTAGTTTCTATTTTGATATTGGCCAGAACCTTGTTGACCACCATAATATGTAGAAACATCGATTGCAACACCAGTATCAGGTGCATCTGAGAATGTTAATATATTACTGCTGACGTTATATGCAGATTTATGTTGTGAAATGCCGTCTAACGTAACAGTTGTAAAGTTTTTACTGAATGGTGTTACACTTAATGTAAATGCTGTGTTTGATCCATCACCAGTGAAACTATCTACAGCAACATTCAAAGACACAGCAGTATTTGCTTGAATGAATGCCGCATTAGCCTGATTTCTCGCAAACGTATCGGTAGTACCACCGCCACCACCTGTATTAGCAGCTGCGAAGGCCGCATTGGCATGTAAGTATGCGGCATTAGCATAAGCGCTTGCAGAGTTTGCAGTGCCGATTGTAATGAAGTTTGCTGATGCATTGGCTGCGGCAAATGCAGAGTTAGCATATGAAGCTGCAGAATTGGCAGTACCAATTGCAATAAAGTTTACAGAAGCATTGGCTGTTGTGAAGGCCGCATTGGCATAATCTTCTGCTGCGGATGAACCAATATTGGAGTAACTTGTGCCGTCATTGGTAAATGTCCACTTATCAATAGACTCATTCCACTTCAACATTACTGGATTAGAATCGCCACGAACAACTCGTATACCAGCGTCAAGTGCAGGAACACCAGTTACATCCCATGCAACATCAACAATAGAATCATGTACTCTTAATGTTTCAACAGTTAAGGTTGCAGTGCATCCAGAAACTGTTATGTTGCCGTTGATTGTCAAGTCACCAGTAATTGTACCACCAGATGTTGATAGTTTTGTGTTAGCCGCAACGAATGCACCATTTGCATAAGAACTTGCAGAGTTGGCAATACCAAATGCGGCATTGGCATATACACCAGCAGATACTGCCTTTTGGTCTCCAGTATTGGCTGCAACAAAAGCACCATTAGCATATGAACTAGCAGAGTTAGCAATACCAAATGCGGCATTGGCATATGTACCTGAAGTTACCGCACGTTGATCGGCAGTGTTTGCGGCAAGATATGCGGAATTGGCGTAGGACTCAGAAGCTGCAGAACCTATGTTACTGTAGTTGGTGCCATCATTTGTGAACGTCCACTTGTCTGTGGTTTCGTTCCAGAGTATCGCTGTATTTGTAGAACTTCCACGTGCAACTTCAAAACCGGCATTCTCTGTTGGGGCAGTTGCCGCAGGAATGTCAGCGTTCAAGGTAATAATATTATCACCTAAAAGTACTGTTGTTGTATTTGCGTAAGTTGTTTGGCCGGTGATTGTCAAGTTACCAGTGATATTAACATCACCAGAGATAGTACCACCAGTAGAATTAAACTTAGTATTAGCTAATGTATATGCTGAGTTAGCATAAGAACCACTTGTTACTGCACGTTGGTCGGCCGTGTTGGCTGCTTCGAATGATGAGTTAGCATAGACACCTGATGTTACTGCTCTTTGGTCAGCAACGTTAGCTGCGGCATATGCAGAGTTTGAATAAGAACTTGCCGCATTTGCAGCCAAACGAACCCAAGAGTCAATAGCAGAACCAGAAGCAACAGTATTTGCAAATGCATAAGATGAATTAGCATGAGTGTATGCAGAGTTGGCATATGCACCAGAAGTAACTGCTCTTTGATCAGCAGTAGCTGCATTAGTTGTAGCAGTGTTTGCCTGTATAAAAGCACCGTTGGCATATGAAGAAGCAGAGTTTGCAGTACCAAATGAACCGTTGGCATATGAACTTGCTGAATTGGCTGCGTTGCGAACCCAAGTATCTACTGCATTGTTGGCAGCTGCAAAGGCTGCATTAGCGTAAACACCAGCTGATGTTGCTGTAACATTTGCAGTATTGGCCAAGTCAAACGCAGAGTTGGCATAAGAAGATGCAGAGTTAGCCGCATTTCTCACCCATGAATCAGTTGCATTATTAGCGGCTGTGAAAGCTGCGTTCGCATAAACACCAGCACTTGTTGCCTTTTGGTCTGCAGTATTAGCCTGAATGAATGATGAGTTGGCATAAGAGCTAGCCGCATTAGCTGCGTTTCTTACCCATGTGTCTGTTGCATTGTTAGCTGCCGCAAAAGCTGCATTTGCATATGCACCAGCGGAGTTGGCAGTTTGGAATGCGGAGTTAGCATAAGAACCAGCAGAATCTGGAACACCATAATAAGTTACAACATCAATTGGTAAACTAGTAGATGGCGCCTCAGAGAATGTAATTACGTTGCCTGTTAATGTGTATGCAGACTTATGTTGCGTTACACCATTCAATGTAATTAATGTGTAGTTCTCATTTGCTGGTGTTGTTGAAAGTGTAAATGTTGTTGTGTTTCCATCAGCAACAAAAGAATCAAGTGCAACACTTAAGTTGAATGCACCACCAGATGCCGCATTGGCCGCATCAAAAGCAGCATTCGCTTGAATTCTTGCAAACGTATCGGTAGTACCACCGCCACCAGAGTTAGCAACCGCAAAAGCTGCATTTGCATGAATGTATGATGCATTAGCTTGATTTCTAGCAAATGTGTCGGTAGTACCGCCACCGCCAGAGTTAGCAATTGCAAAGGCTGCATTAGCATGAATGTATGCTGAGTTAGCATATGCACCAGATGTTACGGCACGTTGATCTGATTGAGCAGCATTTGTTGCAGCAGTATTTGCCTGAACGAAGGCACCATTTGCATAAGAAGCTGCAGAGTTGGCAGTGCCTAATGTGATGAAGTTGATAGAAGCATTTGCGGCTACAAAAGCTGCATTAGCGTATACTCCAGAACTAGTAGCAGTTGTGTTTGCTGTATTAGCCTGTAAGTATGCAGAGTTAGCATATGAACTTGCAGCATTTGCAGAATTTCTAGCAAAACCATCTGTAGAAGTACCACCAGATAATGAGTTTGCCAAATCAAAAGATGCTTGTGCTAGTATTGTACCTGTGTTGGCCTGTGTGTATGCTGAGTTGGCGTATGAACTAGCAGAAACAGAATTTACATTTGCAGTGTTAGCAGCTAAAAAGGCTGCGTTAGCATACACACCAGCAGAAGTTGCAGTAACATTGGCTGTATTAGCTAAGGTGAATGATGCATTAGCATAAGTGCCAGCACTTACACTTTTTTGGTCTGCTGTGTTAGCAGCTTCAAAAGCTGCATTAGCGTAAACACCTGAAGTTACTGCTTTCTGGTCAGCAGTAGAAGAATTGGTTACTGCAGTGTTTGCTTGACTGTATGCAGAATTAGCATAAGAACCACTTGTAACTGCACGTTGATCTGCAGTATTAGCCGCAGCGAAAGCACCATTTGCATAAGAACTAGCTGAACCAGCATTTGTAACTGCAGTATTAGCCTGAGTGTATGAAGCATTAGCATAAACACCAGCAGAGACTGCTTTCTGGTCGGCAGTGTTAGCTGCCAAGTAAGCACTATTAGAATAACTAGAAGTTGCATTAGCGGCATCACGAACCCAAGAGTCAACGGCAGTACCAGAAGAAACTGTATTAGCAAAAGCAAACGCAGCATTGGCGTGTGCATATGCCGTATTTGTGTGGTTGATTGGATCGTAACCACGAATTACAGCAACATCAGTGATTAGATTTGCAGTTAAATTTGCAATTCTAAATGTTGAGTGATTGGTATCGATATATGGTGATGCGTCTGGTTCTGGTTGGTAGTTGTAGAAAAACTTCCATGTACCATCGGAAGCATCACGGAACACACCAGTGTGGTGATACGTACCATCGTTATAATTACCAGCAAAACCTAAATCTGGATTGGCAACAGTATTATTAGCATTCAGATAAATCATGTTATCTTGTATGCTTAAATTATTTGCAGAAACTGTTGTTACATTACCAGAAATTACTAAGTTACCAGTAACAGTTACATCACCAGAGATTGTACCACCAGTAGAATTGAACTTGGTGTTGGCAGTATTAAATGCAGCTGCCGCATTTAGTGCAGTTGTATTAGCTAATGTATATGCAGAGTTTGCATATGAACCGGCAGACAGTGCATTCGTTGCAGCTGTATTGGCCTGAGTGTATGCTGAGTTGGCGTATGTACCAGATGTAACTGCTCTCTGGTCAGCTGTATTAGCTGCAACGAAAGCACCATTAGCATAATTGGAAGCAGAGTTAGCAGCAGAACGAACCCATGTATCTACTGCATTGTTAGCAGCTGCAAATGCGGCATTGGCTTGAGCAAAAGCTAATGTGGTATTAGATGCAACAAGAGAAACTGGTTGTTGAATAACAATGTTACCAACCATACCTGAGTGTACTGAGCATTGATACACATAAGTCAAACCAGCCAAATCAAAAGGCACCTTCCAGTAGATAGTGCCAGTGGTTTGAGATTGGGCGCTAGAGCCTGTTGATACTACACCATTAACAGAAACGTGTGTTAAACCTGTATTATAGTTTGTGCCACCTGCTGATTCACGCAACATGAACGGATGACCAGATACATTATCTAAAAAGAATGCTATTGTTTCACCGGCAGAAACATATATTGTAGGATTGTTTCCTGAATATTGGTCAACACTGTAGTACAAGCCAGGAGATGTAACCACCAACTTAGTGACAGCACTTGTATAATTGGAATTAGCTTGTGTGTAGGCTGCATTAGCGTATACACCAGCAGAAACTGCTTTTTGGTCTGCAGTATTAGCTGCAACAAATGCTGAGTTGGCATATGAACTTGCGGCATTAGCAACATTTCTAGCAAAACCATCGGTTGAAGTACCGCCAGATAATAAATTAGCTAAATCAAATGATGCTTGCGCTAAAATTGTTCCAGTGTTTGCTTGAGCATATGCAGAGTTGGCATATGAACCAGATGTTACTGCTTTTTGGTCAGCCGTACCAGCATTGATTAGTGCCGTGTTGGCAGTTGAATATGCTGAGTTAGCGTAATTCGAAGCGTTGTTTGCAGCTGTTCGAACCCATGTATCCACTGCTGAGTTGGCAGCTGCAAAAGCTGCGTTGGCATAGACACTAGCAGAAGTTGCAGTTTGATTTGCTGTATTAGATAATGTGTAAGCTGCATTAGCATATACACCAGAAGTTACTGCTTTTTGGTCGGAGGTATTGGCTGCCAAGAAAGCACTGTTAGCATATGAACCAGCAGAAACTGCTTTCTGGTCTGCAGTATTAGCTGCCAAGTAAGCACTATTAGAATAACTAGATGCTAAGTTAGCAGAACTATATGCACTATTGGCGTAAACACCAGCAGACACACCTTTTTGGTCAGCAGTATTGGCTGCGGCAAAAGCACTATTAGCATAACTAGATGCTGAGTTAGCAGAACTATATGCACTATTAGCAAACACACCTGACGTTACTGCTCTTTGGTCTGCGGTTGCCGCATTTGTGTTTGCTGTGTTTGCTTGTATGTAAGCAGAGTTAGCATATGAACTTGCCGCAATTGCCGTTTGGTTTGCTGTGTTTGCTTGTATGTAAGCAGAATTAGCATATGAACTTGCAGATAATGCATTAGTTGTTGCAGTATTTGCTTGGTTGTAACTAGAGTTTGCCTCTATGAATGCTGAGTTGGCATAAGAGCTTGCAGAGTTTGCCGCAACGTAACTAGAATTGGCCTGAATGTATGCAGAGTTGGCATAAGAACCAGCTGATACTGCATATTGAGAAGAAATATTTGCCTGTGCATAAGCAGCATTAGCATGTAAGTAAGCACCAGCAGCTGAACCAGAAGCAATCGTATTTGCTAATGCGTAGGCTGAATTAGCATATGATTCTGCAGCTGCTGAACCAATATTGCTGTAAGAAGAACCATCGTTTGTAAATTCCCATTTGTCATTCGTTTCATTCCAACGTAATTGAGTTGGTGTTGAATCACCACGAATAACTCTTAACCCAGCATTCTCTGTTGGAATACCTGTTGAAAAATTACTGTTTAAATCAATGGTGTTATCAGCAAGAGCAATAACTTCTGTGTTGATTGTTGTTACTTGGCCAGATACAGTTAAGTTACCAGAGACATTCAAGTCACCAGAAATTGTACCACCAGATGAAGACAGTTTAGAATTTGCGGTTGTATATGCAGAGTTCGCATATGAACTAGCAATTACTGCTTTTTCGTCAGCAGTATTGGCTGCCAACAAACCAGCATTAGCATAAACACCTGCTGAATTTGCGGAGAGAAAAGCACCATTAGCATAAACACCAGAAGTTACGGCTTTCTGGTCTGCCGTATTGGCTGCAACAAAAGCACCATTCGCATATGAACCAGCTGAGAGTGCATTCAACGAAGCTGTGTTGGCAGTTAGATAAGATGCGTTGGCATATGAACCAGCAGATAAAGCATTTAGGGCGGCCGTATTGGCTGTTGTATAACCAGAATTTGCATATGAACCAGCTGACAATGCATTAACTGAAGCTGTGTTAGCTAAATCATAAGCAGCATTAGCATGTAAGAAAGCACCAGCAGCTGAACCAGATGCAATTGTATTTGCTAATGCGTAGGCTGAATTAGCATATGAACCGGCAGATGTTGCATTTAAGTTGGCAGTATTTGCCAAGTTGGATGCAGTGATTGCATCTAGACCTGCAGTAATAGCTGATGAAGATGCTGAATTTGCAACATTGAAAGCTGCATTGGCATGTGAACTAACTGTAGAAATTAATCCTCTAGCAACATTATCTGAAGCAGCAGTTTCAGCAATAGACAATTCTCTAATCTGAATGTCAACATTGGCTGCAGGTACAAGAGTAAATGTTAATGTTGTGCCATAAACTATGTAGTCTGAAAAGGGAGCTTGTACAACACCATCTTGAGTAACAAATATACTACTCTCGGATGCGGTATTAGATACTTCAAAATTTACATTTATACCATCAGCTACATAATTACGTGCAATGAAAGTACCTCTAACTGCACCACCAATTGTATTTGCGAATTGATATGATGCATTGGCATGTATAAAAGCAGAGTTAGCAAAAGAGCTAGCGGCCGCTGCATTTGTTATACCAGTATTAGCTGCAACAAAAGCACCATTTGCGTAAGATGATGCAGAGTTGGCAACACCAAAAGCCGCATTAGCATAAACACCAGATGTTACTGCACGCTGATCTGCAGTAGCTGCATTTGTCGTAGCAGTGTTTGCTTGAGTATATGATGCGTTTGCCTGTGTATATGCTGAGTTTGCATATAAGCCTGATGTGACTGCTTTTTGATCCGCAACAGCTGCATTAATAGTTGCAGCATTCGCCTGTAAATAACTAGAATTTGCTTGAATGTATGATGCATTAGCGTATGCGCCAGAAGTTACTGCACGCTGGTCGGCTTGAGCTGCATTAGTTGTAGCTGTGTTTGCCTGTAAATATGCTGAATTAGCATATGAACCAGTAATGGTTATATTTGTTGCATTCGTATTGGCAAGAATAAATGCGGCATTTACATGTGGTCTAGCATATAAATCAATTGCTGTCGATACTAATGTGTTTGCTAAATTGTACGCTGCATTGGCGTGTGTGAATATCTGTTCACCATTAATGTAAAAGTTGCCACCAATGCCACCAGAAGTTACAATACCATTTTGGCCAAGTACGGAGAAACTGCCACCTAAACCAAATCCATCTACACCAGAGTTACCATAAAAATTTACACTACTATTAGCCTTGGCATATGCTGAATTGGCATAAGAACCAGCAGACACAGCCTTTTGGTCAGCAGTGTTGGCTGCAACAAAAGCACCATTAGCATAAGATGATGCTGAGTTTGCGGCACTAAAAGCACCATTAGCATAAGACTCTGCAGATATTGAAGCTATGTAACGAAAGTTTGTACCATCATTAGTGAATTCCCAGTTATCATTTGCTTCATTCCAACGGAATTGAACAGGTAATTCATCACCACGGATGACACGTATACCAGAGTTTTCAGTTGGAGTGCCAGATTCGAAGTTACTATTTAAATCAATTGTGTTGTCTGCAATCTTAACAATCTCAGATGTTACAGTTGTTGTTGCACCAGATACAGTTAAATTACCTGTAACTACAACATTACCAGAGATTGTACCACCAGAAGATGAGTATTTTGTATTAGCTAATGTATATGAAGCATTAGCATATACACCAGCGGATTGTGCATATTGAGTTGCAGTATTCGCTTCATTAAATCCAGCATTTGCATGAACGTATGATGAATTGGCGTGTAAGTATGCACTAGCAGCTGAACCTCCAGCAATTGTGTTAGCGAACGCATATGCCGAATTGGCATATACACCAGCTGAAACTGCTTTTTGGTCAGCCGTATTGGCCGCAACAAAAGCAGAATTGGCTGTATTCGATACTCTTTTTGCTTGACTCTTAGCTTGATCGCCTAGGTAATTTATTGTCATGTCTTTAACTTATTTCAAGCACACTTAAAATAACATCTGCTGATGATGGTGTGTTGGTTTGAACTCTTAGATAATCACCATTAGTTAATACTAATTTTTGTAGTTGACCAACAGGAACCATGGAACTCCCAGGTTCGATTGTTGCTTGTTTGACCATATATGAAGTATTACCACCAGAATGTACTGTTACATTTGCAGTAATGTCGGCCGATGTTACATTTGATATTGTAAAACCAATAACAGTAGATTGTACGCCAATGCCAGATGCATATACGTTAACTGCTGCTGTTCCAACTGCTTGTACTAAACTATTTTTAAAACTGTTTGCCATGTATAACCTCTTGAATAATTTATTTATCCGAGTGCAATTGAGAATGCCAGAGAATCTGCTATAATTGTGTTGGCAGAATTATATGCTGCCTGTGCAAGTATAGTGCCCGTATTTGCTTGACTGTAAGCTGAATTGGCGTAACCTCCTGAAATTACAGATTTTGCATCTGCGGTGTTTGCGGCCGCAAATGCACCATTGGCATAAGAAGACGCACTGGCCACAAAACCAGTAAGTGTGTTTGCTTGATTGTAAGCTGCAGCTGCCAAAATACCAGCTAATGTTGCATCAGATTGTGCTGAACCAGCATTAGATGTTGCAGTATTTGCCTGTGAATATGCAGAGTTAGCATAAGAGCCAGCACTCGTTGCATATTGTGTTCCCGTGTTTGCTTGAATATAAGAAGCATTAGCATAAACACCAGCAGAGACTGCCTTTTGATCTGCCGTATTAGCCGCAACATAAGCTGCATTTGCATGTGGTCTTGCGTATGAATCAACAGAAGTTGATATTAAAGTATTTGCTAATTCGTAAGCAGAATTGGCATGTACATAAGCTGTATTTGCGGCACCATATGCACCGTTGGCAAATAGTCCAGAAATTACTGCTTTTAGGTCAGCAGTTGCAGCATTAGTGTTTGCAGTATTAGCTCTACCAAATGCAGCATTCGCAAAGAAACCTGCAGTGAGCGCTTTACTGTCTGCAGTTGCGGCATCAGATGTTGCTGTATTGGCCTGAGTAAATGCGGCATTTGCATAATCACCAGCAGTTAGAGCTCTCTGATCTGCAGTATTGGCTTGAACAAAACTGGCATTAGCGTGTAAGTAAGCTGAATTCGCATATACACCAGAAGTTACTGCACGTTGATTGGCAGTGTTAGCAATAATATAAGAAGCGTTGGCATAGACACCAGAAGTAACAGCTCGTTGGTCAGCTTGAGCAGCATTTGTTGTTGCAGTATTTGCTTGGATATAAGATGCGTTTGCATATTCACCAGCAGACACTGCCTTTTGATCTGCCGTAGCGGCATCAGTTACACCAGTATTTGCCTTACTGAAAGCTGCATTGGCATATACACCAGCTGAAACTGCTTTCTGGTCTGCGGTGTTTGCGGCTGCGTAAGCTGCATTAGCGAATGCACCTGAAGATTGTGAAAATTGCGTTGCAGTATTTGTTGCAATATAAGCTGCGTTGGCATGTAGATATGATGTATTGGCATATACACCTGCACTTGTCGCATATTGAGTACCTGTATTGGCCTGTGTGTATGCAGAATTCGCATAATCACCAGATGTAACAGCTCTTTGGTCAGCAGTATTAGCTTTTACAAAACCACTGTTAGCATATGATGAAGCAGCATTCGCAACGTCATATGCACCAGATGTATAAGATATCGGATCAAAACCACGAATAAACGCCACATCTGTAATTAGATTTGCAGTTAGATTAGCAATTCTAAATGTAGCATGTGATGTATCAATGTATGGTGATGCATCTGGTTCTGGAGAGTAGTTATAGTAGAATTTCCAAGTTCCATCTGATGCATCTCTAAAGACACCAGTATGATGGTAAGTGCCATCGTTGTAGTTACCAGCAATACCAATATCAGGATTAGCAACAGTATTGTTAGCGTTAAGATAAATCATGTTATCTTCAACGCTTAGGTTTGTTGCACTAATCGTTACAACATTACCAGAAACTATCAAGTTACCAGTAACTGTTACATCACCAGAGATTGTACCACCAGAAGCTGAGTATTTTGTATTAGCTAATGCATATGCAGAGTTAGCATATGAACCACTAGTTACTGCTCTTTGGTCAGCGGTATTAGCTGCATCAAAAGCACTATTAGAATGTGGTCTTGCATATCCATCAATTGAACCAGATACTAATGTATTAGCTAATGCATATGCTGAATTAGCATATAGACCTGCTGATACTGCCTTTTGGTCAGCTGTATTAGCCGCAACAAAAGCACTATTGGCATAAGAACTACCAGAAATAGAAGTTTGATTTGCAGTATTAGATAATGTATATGCTGAGTTGGCATAAGATCCAGCAGATACTGCTTTTTGATCGGCAGTATTTGCAGCAATGAAAGAACCATTTGCATGTAAGTATGCTGAGTTGGCATAGTCACCTGCGGCTTGTGCATATTGAGTACCAGTATTTGCTTGAACATATGCAGAGTTAGCGTATGAACCTGCAGTCAGAGCTCTCTGATTTGCGGTGTTGGATAATGTATAAGCAGAATTAGCATATGAACCTGCAGCTGTTGCATCATCATATGCAGTATTTGCCTGAACATAAGCAGCATTAGCGTGTAAGTAAGCACCAGCTGCTGAACCAGAAGCAATTGTATTTGCTAAGTTATATGCAGAATTGGCATAAGAACTTGCGGCTGTTGCAGTTTGGTTTGCAGTATTTGATAATGTGAATGCAGAATTGACATGTAAGTAAGCAGTATTAGCATAAACACCAGCAGAAACTGCTTTCTGATCGGCCGTATTTGCGGCATCAAACGCACCATTGGCATATGAACTGGCAGAATTGGCCGTAAAACTTGGAGTATTAGCCTGAATGTAAGCCGCATTAGCATGTAAATAAGCCGAATTGGCATATAAACCAGATGTAACAGCTCTCTGACTTGCAACGTTAGAATTAGTGTACGCTGAGTTGGCATATGAACCGGCAGATACTGCTTTTTGGTCAGCAACGTTTGCGGCTAAGAATGCCGAGTTGGCATAATCACCAGCAGTAAGTGCAATTTCTGTACCAGTGTTTGCTTGTGAGAAAGCAGCATTTGCATATGTCTCACCAGAATCAGAACCAATGTTACGATAGTTTGTGCCATCGTTTGTGAATGTCCATCTGTCTGTAGTTTCATTCCACAAAATTAATACGTTTGCAGATACACCACGTTCAACGGAAATACCTGCACTCTCAGAAGGCAAACTTAATTGTGGTAAGTCAGCATTCAAATTAATAATATTGTCGCCAATATTAAGTTGTTGTGTATTTAAATATGTTGTTGAACCAGAAACGTTTAAGTTACCTGTAATATCAACGTCACCAGTAATTGAACCACCAGCAGAAGCAAATTTAGTATTGGCGTGGTCAAAAGCTGCATTAGCGTATACACCAGCACTTGTTGCATACTGTGTTCCAGTATTTGCTTGAGTGTAAGCTGCGTTAGCGTATGCACCAGATGTTACTGCACGTTGACTTGCTACATTGGAATTAGTGTATGCAGAGTTAGCATATGAACCAGCTGATGTTGCATACTGTGTTCCAGTATTTGCTTGAACGTATGCAGAATTGGCATAATCACCAGATGTAACAGCTCTTTGATCTGCCGTATTAGCTGCAACAAACGCCGCATTGGCGTGAGTGTATCCAACATTAGCATATACACCAGATGTTACGGCACGTTGGTCGGCCGTTGCGGCATTTGTTGTAGCGGTGTTTGCTTGACTGTAAGCAGAATTAGCGTAAGAACCGGAAGTTACTGATTGTTGATTTGTTGTGTTTGTTGCAACAAAAGAAGCATTAGCGTGTAAGTAAGCGGAGTTAGCATATGAACCAGCAGATACTGCCTTTTGATCTGCAGTATTGGCCGCAATAAAAGATGAGTTAGCATAATCACCAGATGTAACAGCTCTTTGGTCAGCAGTATTAGCTAATGTGTAGGCAGAGTTGGCATATGAACCAGAAGTTACAGCACGTTGATCTGCCGTAACTGCGTTAGTATTGGCAGTGTTTGCTTGTGTAAAAGCTGCATTAGCATAATCACCACTAGTAACAGCTCGTTGGTCAGCAGTTGCCGCATTAGTGTTGGCAGTGTTTGCTTGTGCGAAAGCACCATTAGCATAAGACTCAGCTGCATCAGTTCCAATATTTAAATAGTTGGATCCGTTATTTGTAAATGTCCACTTATCGGTTACTTCATTCCACAACAATGCAACATTCGCAGAAGAACCACGTTCAACGGAAATACCAGCACTCTGTGAAGGTAAATCAAACTGGCCAACGTCAGAATTCAAGTTAATAATATTATCAGCAATATTAACTTGTTCTGTGTTTATGTAACTTGTTGTGCCTGAAACAGTGAAATTACCAGTAACAGATACGTCACCAGAAATTGTACCACCAGCAGAAGCAAACTTAGTATTAGCATGGTCATATGCGGAGTTTGCGTGATTAAACGCAGCAGTTGCTGAACCAGATGCAATAACATTAGCAAAAGCATAAGCTGCATTAGCGTATGAACCAGCACTTACACCTTTTTGGTCTGCTGTGTTAGCAGCTTCAAAAGCTGCATTGGCATAAACACCAGCTGACTGTGCATACTGTGTTCCAGTATTTGCCTGTATATAACTGGCATTAGCATGTAAAGTCGTTACGTTTGCTTGATTATATGCCGCATTGGCATAAACAGAAGCAGAGTTGGCAGTATGACTAGGAGTATTGGCCTGAATGTAAGCCGCATTTGCATGTAAATATGCAACGTTAGCATATGATTCTGCAGCTGAAGATGCAATGTTGGAGTATAAAACACCATCATTCGTAAATTGCCAAGATTTTACCAGTTCATTCCAACGAAGCAATACTGGATTTTCATCACCACGAATAACACGAATACCGGAGTTTTGCGTTGGTGTTCCAATTGTTTCTGCACTAATATCAATAATCGAATCTTCAACAGTCAATGTTGGAACACTCAATCGTGCAGAAGTGCCAGAAACGGTTAAGTTACCAGAAACTGTTAAGTCACCAGATACAGTGCCGCCAGCTGCAGATAGTTTTGTGTTAGCAGTAATAAAAGCAGAGTTGGCATAATCACCACTAGTAACAGCTCGTTGGTCTGCTTGAGAAGCTGCAGATGTTGCAGAATTGGCTTGAACATAAGCCGCATTTGCATAACGACCAACTGTGTTTGCATTTTCGAATGCTGAATTTGTATGTGTTCTAGCGAATGTATCAACAGCAGTAACTGACAAACTATTAGCATATGCAAAAGCACTAGTTGCAATAGTGAATGATATATTAGCTGCATCAAAAGCACCATTGGCGTGGTTTAGAGCTTGAATACCTGTTGCTAAATCAATAACTGAGTTTGCTTTTGCGTATGCAGCCAAACCAATTAATGTTGCAGTATTAGCCTGAGAAAAAGCCGCATTTGCAAATTGTGAAGACTGTACACCAGTATTTGCTTGAATAAAAGCAGCATTTGCGTGATTGTAAGCTAACGTTACTGTATTTGCTTTTATAAATGCTGAATTAGCATATGAACCAGAAGTTATAGCACGTTGGTCAGCCGTGGCCGCAATTGTATTTGCAGTATTTGCTTGGTTGAAAGCCGCTTGAGAAAATGTAGGACTTAAAGTATTTGCAGCCTCAAAAGCTGCATTAGCGTGTGACCAAGCTGAGTTAGCAACAAAGCTCGGAGTATTTGCCTGAGTGTATGCAGCGTTAGCATAGTTACCAGAAACAACTGCTCTATTGTTGGCAAGATTAGCTCTAGCAAAAGCCGCTTCTGCGTGAATTGTTACAACAGAACCAACAGCAAATGACGCATTAGCTTGTAAGTATGCTGAGTTGGCATAGTCACCAGCACTTGCAGCACCAATTTGAATAGCGCTATTGCCGTCACTGTATAACCATCTATTACCAGTTTCATCCCAAGTGATAGCTGCATTTGGTTCAATACCACGTTCAATCTCAATACCAGCATTCTGTGTTGGAGTAGCAGATTGTCCTAAGTCAGCATTCAATGTGATGATGTTATCACCAATGTTTAACTGATTCGAATCAACGTAAGTTAAATTACCAGTTACAGTTAAATTACCTGTAACAACTAAACTGCCAGAAATTGTACCACCAGTTGTAGATAGTTTTGTATTTGAATTTGCAAAGGCTGCATTAGCATGTACATACGCAGAGTTGGCATATGAACCAGCATTAACAATATCAGTCGCACTATTTTGTGCGGTGTTGTATGCCAGCGTTGCTGAATTTGAAACAATCGATATCGTATTTGATAAAGATATTACTAAATTTGATGTTTCTTGTGCCGTATTGAAAGCAAGATTTGCTTGTGTGTTGGCTGTTGCCGCAATATTTGCAGATAGATTGGCAGCTGCAAAAGCACCATTAGCATAAGAACTTGCACTATTAGCGGCCGCACGTACCCAAGGATCAACTGCATTGTTTGCAGCCAAGAAAGCTGCATTAGCATAAACACCGGCAGATAATGCGTTGGTGTTAATTGTGTTTGCTAAATCATATACACTGTTAACATGTATATAAGAAGAATTTGCCAAAGCCAATGCTGCATTGGCTGTATTGGATATTGTTAGTACACTGGTTGGATTTAAAACATTGGCAGCCGCAAAAGCGGCATTTGCCGTATTGGCAGCTGAATTTGCTTTGTCAAAACTATCTTGTGTTGTAATTTGTACTGTGTTAACATTGATAACTCTACCAGAAGAAGCAACAGAAATAATTGGTATATGAGTGGCATTACCATAAATTCCACCAGTAATAATGTCAGTTAAATAAATGTCTACTGCTGGATATTCATCTCCATCACCAACTATAACATTACCACTCAAGTCACCAGAAAAATTTAAGTGAACTGGACTTGCAAATGTATTCGCAGTGTTTGCAGTACCTCGTAAATTACCAATAAATGTGTTAGCACTAATGTTCCCATTTGCGTCACGTTTAACAAGAGTATTAGCACTTACATTGCTAGTACGTTCATCGATTAAATCAATATAGTGTTTGCCACCAATAATATCAAAAGAACCATTTGCATTACCAATAAACATCTTATTGGAAACAAACGAATATGCAAATTCACCAGTGTCTAATAGTCCTGGAGTTGGTGCGGTATTAGATACCGAATATTTGGTTATGATTATCGTTGACACTTAGAATGTACCGCCTCTAACTGTGGGAACATCCTTGACAACATATTTTCCTGAACCAGCTTCATATGTCAACACTTGGCCATCTAAGGCACCTTGTGTTTCAACGTTGTTTAACTGTGACAAATTGATATTTGCTGTTCGTGCAACTGTTACAGATGAAATGGTTGTTTTTTGTGGTTTTACTTGTACTTGTATTGCCATTTTTATCTCGTTACGTTAGGTAGAACGGTTATGATACCTTCAAAAATTCTGGTAACTTCTCCAGAATTATTATCAATTTCTACATCATAAACATATCTACCAGGCGTAAGATTTGCAGTATTGGCTGCAGTCATGGCCATGGTAATTTCACCAATATTTGGTGTTGAAACCGTTACATTAAATGAACTTTTTGAAGAGGAATAATATGATTTCCTCATTTGTGACCGAGCAATATAACCAACAAGGTTTTGACCTACGCCGGTACCGTCATTGACAGTAATGACAGTATTAAATGTTGCACCTTGATCGATGGTTAGTTCTACAAATTCAGCCACAAGAAACTCCTTACTTTTACTTATTTATAATGAATAGGGGCACAATAAGTTTTATTTGTTCAGTTGTTTCTTGATTTCCTCTAATTTATCGTCTAACTCTTTAATAGCTTCAAAAACTAGTCCCATCATATTACCATAAGCAACACCTTTAATTCCATTGTGTTCTTCAACAGCTTCAGGTAAAACTACTTCAACATCTTGAGCGATAACACCAGTATGTCTCTTTGCTTTATCGGAGAGGTCTTTTCTGTTATATGTATAACCAGTAATTTGTCTAACTTTTGCAAGAGCATCACCAATTTTCTCAAGGTTATCTTTAAGTTTTCTATCAGAGAAAGCAGTAACATTACCACTAGAAGTGATTGAACCAGTAACCGAAAAGGTGCCGGTGTAAGAACCACTCATAGTTAATGTGCCAGTGGAAGTAATTGAACCACTCAAACCATTTCCTGTTGATACTGATGTGACAGCCGATGTTAAATAACCGTATGAAGTCCATGGAGTGCCGGTAACAAATCCAGCACCGTTAGTTAACTGATTTGTATTTGTTGGTATAGTTGGTGCACCAGTTAATTTACTATATGCTAAACTTGAAATAAAAGATGGATTAGAATAACTCTGAGTTGTATAAACACCATTACTAACAGTATCAGCATTGCCAGCTGTTGATGCCTTACCGCTAATATCAATTGCATAAGAACCAGACATTCTGGCTGATGGAACTGTACCTGAAGTTAAGTTACTTGCACTCAAATTCGTCAAATTAGGAGTAACTGAAGACCAAGCAAATGCTGAACCTGTCCATTGTAAGAATCTATCACCAACACTTGGTGCATCAATAAAAGTTGTTGTGTCAGCTGCAGATTGATATGGAATTCTAAATCCACTTCCACCAGCAATGTTAGTTGCTTTTGAAGCCAATAAACTTGCAGCATTAAAATCTGTAAAGTTACCAGCGTTATCACTGTATTGCCATCTTGGAGGACTTACACTCTCATTCCATCTAATATAAGCGTCAGTTGATGTACCACGTTTAACTCTGATACCACCAGGTTGTGTTGGACCAGATGTGTCTAACAATCCATTATTGACTACTACGAAGTTGCCATTCGCACGAATATCACCAGAAATGAAAGCATTATAACTAATTAATCGTTTTGCATTTGGAAACGTTACATCACCATTAATTGTTAAATCACTGGCAATAGTTTGTGATGATGCAGATGTTTTTAGTAATGCGCCATTGCCAAGTGTTGTCGCTAATGTTGCTGTTGTATTTGCAACGTTAGCTAATGTCCAAGCACTACCAGCTAATGTATTTGCAGAAGCAGCTGCAACGTTAGCTAACGCAGCATTAGTGTTTGCTGTTTCTGCCAAATTGAAAGCAATTGAAGCATTATTTAATGCCGTATTAGCTACCTCAAATGCACTGTTGGCATAAGAACCAGCGGACCTTGCATTATTGTTTGCAGTTGTAGCCAATGTATTTGCACTGTTGCCATTTTCTCTTGCAAAATTATCAACCGAACCAGCAGAAACTGTATTAGCTAAAGTAAAAGCAGCATTAGCATGAAAGAATGCCAAATTGGAGTTTGCATTTGCGGTTGTTGCCAAATTCAAAGCAAGATTTGCAACATTACCAACAATTGCTGATGTGATGATTAAAAATGTATTTGCAGTGTTTGCGGCAGTGAATGCACCATTGGCATATGAAGAAGCTGATGTTGCAGTTTGATTGGCAGTATTGGCCAAAGTATAAGCACTGTTGCCATAACCACCAGCAACAACTGCGGTATCATATGCAGCCTTAACCGCACTTGGTGTAGCAACGTTTGCGGTACTATTACTTGTTACTGTTGCATTTAAGAAACTTGCATCCAAAATGCCATACAAACTTGAGTATGTATTACCTTTAGAAACTTTCCATTGGTCATCTGTTTCGTCCCAACGAATCAAAGCATCTGTGCCAACAACACGATTGTTACGAATTGTTGCATCAGCATTTGTTGGTGTGTTTGCATTTAATGTAAATTCACTAACTTCATACTCAACGTTACCTAACGCAGTCCATGTACCTTCAACGGCAATGTTACCACGAATATATGTTGTTTGCAGAGTTGTTTTACCATCAACTGTTAATACTTCATCTTCTACTGTATTTGCATAAACACGAATTGCACCACCAGTTTTAACACTCAAATTATTTGATACATTAATCCATGCAGCATTTGCAGTGGAAACTTCAATGTTATTTGAAATTAATGTGTTGGCTGTAATTGTATTTGAAGACGACAAATATGTAATTGAAGCATTCGTAACATTAGCATTACTTGATAACAATGTTTGTATTGTACCAGTATTAACTGTTGCAACATTTGAGGTAAGTGTCACAACATTGCCAGTGATTGTGGTTCCAACTAATGCAGTTAATGTATTAATTGTGGCAACATTAGATGACAATGTAACAACGTTACCATTAATCACAGTACCATTTGTAATTGTTGAATTTGTGGAAACTAAATTCTGAACAGTGCCATTATTGATTGTTGAAACGTTTGATGTTAATGTAACTAAGTTTGCAGAAGTTCTTGCAACCAATACAGTAACATTACCATATGTTGTATCTAATGTGTTTGAATTGATATCATTAGAATTCAATAGATTGTTATCGATTGTACCAATGTTTGCATATGGCAAATAATTCAATACACCAATTGTGGCCACAGCAGCGGTTAAGTTTGCAGTAAACACATCATCTGCATACATGTAAGTGCTCAATACACGATTGATAGTTGCCGTACCGGTATTGACATACATTACATTTGCCAAACCAGAAAGTCTCAAAATGCCCGCACTTGTAATATTTCGGGTAACTGACACGTTGCCGTTTGCAGTAATGTTCTGCACATATACATTGTTAACAACTTGAACATCCGCACCAACCAAGACGTTATTGGCTACGTTTAACGCTGTTCCTGGACCTGTTATACGAATTGTTCCACCAGAGATTAGGTTACCTGTTGCCGCACCGACAACACCCAAAAACATGTTGTTGGCAAGAGTTAAGTTACTTTGAAAGAGTACATTGTTTGCCACAGACAGTGGTGTACCTGATGCCGTAATAGACACATTTGCTGTGTTGGAAATGAGTAATTGACCTTGGTCTTTCTCGTATGTGAAGAATCCCAAATCATTCAAATCTGTTGCTGATTTGTTGGTTTGGATTCTCCACTGGTCAATGGTATCGCTTCTGGCAATTGTTGGGATAGTAGACGTTGGCATCGTTAACCTTTAACTCTTTTTTTCTAGTAATGTTTTTAACAAGTTTTTAATTTCACTAAGGTCATCATTCATCGAAGATACTTGTTCTTTTAATGTATTTATTTCATCATTTTTAGACAATAAATTTTGTCGTATTTTCTTCCTAGCTTCATTTTCTAGGATAGCATTTTTATTCGTGTTAAGGAGGGCTTTGTTGCCCATGTCCTTAACGTAGTTTGTTCCTTCAACTTTAACTTGCATCATATCAACCTGCTGGCAAAGCAATGATTCGTAGGTCTTTGATAGACGGAACGACTGATGGATCTGATGAAGTCATAACAATCTTAACTGAGAATGTTTTAAAGGTATCATACGTTACACCATTATCAGATGTATACGTTGCAGCATCGGCAGTTAATGATGGTCTAAATTCAAATTCAAAGAAGTCCGAATCAGTTACTGAAATACTTGTTGTTGGATTGAAACATTCCATCTTCTGATATCTTCTATCTTTGAATGAGGTAGAATCTGAAGACGACAATAACTTATAGAATACGGTAACATCAGTGCCTGATGGTCTATTAACGGCCAAATAAACACGCAAATCACCAGCATCAAATCCATCAGCAAGAACAACTGGTTTAGTGATATACTTGGCCAAACAAGGACCAGCAGTACTATCAAATTCAGAATTCAAAACAATACTTGCATTCGAAGTTACGTTTGCGGTAGTGTTTGCATTTGGATAAGAAATTGTGAAATCATCCAAATAGCCAAAACCTGTTGAAGCAACATTCATAGAAAGAACATTACCTTTTACACCATCACAAGACATATAAACTGTTGCACCTTCACCTGTTGATGAATTGATAACAATCGTATTTGAGTTGGCATAACCTGCACCAGGACTGATGATATTAAAATCTTCAGCATTGATTTCAGCGTTATCAATAAAGTTTTCCCAAACGTTTAGGTGTAAACTTTCTAAAGATACGATTGGAGAAATAGTATCTGTGTTGGTTGAGATTTGGTATTTAACAGTAAAGTCACCCTTATCGACCAACTCTTTTCTTCTGGAACCAAGTGTGTACTTACTATCCAAACCACAATCATATTTCATTTGTGGAATCAAACTTCTATATTGAGTTTCTTTGGCACCATTAATTGGTGTTGAAACAAAATAGTAGTTTGATGCAACAGGGAAATCTGAAGCCGGTTTGATTGATGTTTCCAACAATCTAAATTTGTCTATGTAATATGTTTTTGGTGGCTTCTCTGAATCTAAACTAAAGTATGCAGATGTACCAGTAACAAACTTACAACGATTCAACGTAAACATCAAATCTTCGTTTAAGAATGGAACATATTCCATTGAATTTTGTGATTTGTATAAAGTACCAACATATGGGTTTTGTGAAACAGTTTTATTAGCTGTTGTCAATGCACCTTTTTCAGCAACCCACATTAAGTAGTCTGGACTGCTAGACAAAATAACTGCCGCATATAAACCTGGTTTTAAGAATACAGGTGATGGGAATGTAAACTTCGTTGCAGTAGATGCAACATCAACACTTGGTGTAGAAGAAACATTAACTTCACTTGGATATTTTGTCGATACAGATTCTTGATACCAGAAATCTGCTGATGGAGCACCATTAACTGTTGGTCGAATTTGAACAGTAACAGGTAATGTATCATCTTTGGCACTAAAGAATAGATCGATACTTTCAGCAAACAAACCTAATGGATACTTTTCAGGATCAACATAGAATGTTTGTGCTAATGGATCATCCACAGCAGTAGAAATTACATTTGTAACTACTGCTTGATCCACAACTGCAGCCGGTGTTGGATTTTCAGCCGCTGGCGGTGGATTGTAACCAGTACTTGTTAGAACTGAAGATGTTGTTTGACTTGAAAGAACTTTAGATGTAGTTTCACCAGTAAACTTAGATGAAGTAGCAAAGTTATAAACTGTGTCAATTAAATTTGTTTTCTTAAGAGCAACACCAGAAGAAACGTAAGATGTTTCTGTAAATGAAATTGCATCTTTGTCGTAAGTATTATTGAAAGATTCGGTAATACGCAATACACGTTCACCGGTTCTAAATGTTGCTTTAGGTGGATACAAAACACCACCAACATCACCAGTAGATGTAGATTTATTTGAACCTAGAGAATATGTCCAATTTAAACTTCTCTGTGTTGCTGATGTTGTTTGTTGTATAGTAGCAATTTTTGTTGTTGTATCGTAGGCAATAATGTTGAATGTTGCACCAGATACAGTCGCACCTGAAGTTGCATTTTCTAATATACCTGCCTTTTCATCACTATCTGTTCCAATAGACCTTACCAAATATAGAACATTTGTATTTGCTGAAGCTGCAATGTTAAATGATGGAGCATCAGAAGCCAAAGTAATTGTTGTTGCACCAACAGAACGTGTTACTCCAGATTTGTGTTCTTCCAATGTCTCAATATAACGTAGTGAGTCGGAGTTAACACCTCTCAAATATTTACCTTGCAATGATTGACCAGATTCGTTGACCAATGACACGTTTCTTCCAACATCAGCATTAACAATTCTAACTGTCTTATAAGTTCCTGAACGAGCTTTATAATTTGTTATGAATGTTGCAGCTTCACCTTGATTATTCGCAATAACTGCTATTTCACCAGGCTGAAAACCATTTGTAGAAAGAGATATAGTTGTTGTAATTCTATTAGGAACAACAACATAATTGTTTACGGAAACACCATCAAAGAAAGCAAAATAATTACTATCTGGTCGTAAAGAGTTACAAACAAAAGAAATTGCTTTTGGCTTTAAGTATGGATTAATTGAAACATCGGTAACATATGTACCAACGTCAACAGTACTTGCAGTTGGCTTTGCAATTTGTTGTAATGTGTATTGAGCACCACTCTTAATGTAAACACTATTTGTGGTAGTTTGTAAATTACCAAAATCTGCGCCTTTTAAATCGTAACCAATACCGCCACTAGTGACTTTAGTGTCGGATGTTTCAGAAGCACTTTCGAACCACTTAGAGTCAATAACTTTTGCAAAAGGATTATTTGCATCGTTTACCCAACCAGGGTTCGCATCAGACAAATATCTAAATGCATCATTAATAAAGTTGAATGGGTTTTCGATACCTTGTAAAGAATTTAACGTGACTTTAGCTGTTGAATCTGTATCAGCTTCTGCTGTATACTCTGGGAACAACTTCATGTTACCTCTAAATGCACCATACAATGCACTTGCTACACCTACAGTTTTCGTTGCAGAATCTTGTTGTGCAAATGGTAAAGATGTATAGTCCATCATCAATGAACGTTTATCACCAGAACCAATGGCACGATAAGAACCAGAAGATGCGGCTTCATTCCAAAGCATCTTCACTGTACGCATCAAAGCAGCAGGTTTCAATAAACCATTATCAACCATACAACGATTATCAAAACCAGCATCACCATATGTTGCTTGTACACCATTATCACCAAAATTATCAACTAGAATACCATACTTGGATCTTTCGAGTCCAGTTGCATCTAAGATTTTAGAATCATTGGCATTCTTTTCTAATGTATTCAAAGACACATAATATTCAAGGCCTCGAATTCTAGTGTCAAACGAACTAATATCCTTCATCGTGTAACGTTTATTATTCTTAAAGTCGGCACGAATGTCTTTTACACTTTCCGTGTATGCTGGAACATACATTGTGTATAGGTGTAAGTCCTCCGGACCAACTGGTGGTGCAACTGGAATTACAGCAGGTTTACCACTGATAATGGAAATTTCTTGTGATGGTTTAACAACAACCTGGTCAATCCTTGGTAAATAATATTCAAATGACAATTCTGCTAATGAATCTGGATCAGGATTGACTGCACCGGTTAATGTTGTGCTTGCAACATCTCTTGTTGGTCTAAAATCCAATGCAGCACGAGCTGAAACAATTCTACCATCTTCACGATTGAAGAATTTTGGTAGTTGATTGTATGTCAAATTAGTTGAACCAGTATATGAATCAACAGTAAACAAACCATTATTTTGTGGAGATGGTGCGCTACCGTGATTGAAATATTTGTACTGAATCATCAATGATGAACCAGTTGGTGAACTGTAACCACGCTTCAATCTAATAGAAGCATGGTCGTAGTGTGTTTTTCTGTGGCCATTGTCCAACTCATAATGGTCTGTTACATCGTGTGTTGGATCAGTCAACATTGACATTGTAATGTTGCCAGTATTTGTTTTGGAATCAATGATCTTAACAATTTCATAAACGTCTGCAACTTGCAAACTAACCGGAACACCAGGAGTTTTCAATTGATTCAATGGAAAAGAACCACCAACAGATGAAAAATCATAGTGTGTCACACCAATAGTTGGGAAAACATAACCGCCAGTAATAGCGGTAACCGTACCTGTGTTACCAACATTTAAAGCATCAACGTCATCTAAAATGTATGGAACTCTTGTGTGAAAATAATCGTTCGCAGGGAACAGTGATTTTGTTCTAACTGCACCATTGGTACCATCTTCAGCTTGATTTACTTTAGTTTTGATAATGAAATCACAACGTACAGCAGGAGTATTCAAATCAACTTGAATTGTTGTACTATCAACAGCAACAACAGTAAATAAGTTATTAGCCAAAGATAAGATAGTGTTTCCAGCAATACCTGATGCAGCATTTGTTGCAGAAGTATCAGAACGAACTAAACAAACAATATTTTCTAAAATTGCGGTGTCACCTAAAGTACCACCAGAACCAGCAAATGCGAATGTATCTGTACCAACTGTGGAGATTGTAATTACACCACCACCATCAGACAATTTGTTGGAGTAAACTTTATTAGCAAAGAAATCAAAATTTGTAATTGTTCCTTCTTTTAAAGCTTCAAAAGGAATTGGGAATAACAAACTGTCTTTGTTTTTCTCGGTAATATATGCATCACCTGTAGAATCTCTAGATTCAGCATTAACATCGGCACCCCAAAGCAATGCACCACCAGAACGAATCACCAATGATTCAGCACCACTGAATCCAGATTCAATTGTGAAAGCATTTGCAGCTGGAGTAAATGATAAACTTGAATCTAATCTAATGAAGTTTGAACCAGAAGATTCGATTCGAATTGGAGCCAAATCTCTACCAGCACCATCAGTGATGTGGAAATACATTCCTTGATATGAGTTGGCTTGCAATGTTGTACACCATGCAGTAGGCAATATAACATTTGCTGAGGTGTGGCCACTTGAAGCAAGATTACCAATGATTGGTGTGGTGTTTGCTTCAAATAGATTCAATCTATGAGTGTGTGATGTACCTAATGTTGTAGACGTTGCACCATGATACTTCATGTTGTTGACACGAACAGTACCAATTTTTGTAGAATTGTAATATACTGTACCACTCTTATCGATATATTGTTTTGGTACACAATGAATATCTAAAGTTGGAAATGTAGTAATGTCTAAGTTTGTTGTACCTTGAACATTCTCAACAACAACATAACTAGAATAATTTGTAGGAATATCATAGTCTGATACGTTCGCTGTAGCACGACCACGATAAACACCTAACTTAGTAGGTGCAATAGTTTGAAATTCATGGCCTGCAACATAAGCTTTACCTGGATCCAAAATTACACTGAAATAATTTGGGTCAGCATAATTATTGTTTGCACGATTTGCATATTCTTCTTCCAAAGTCAAAACAAAAGGATCAACTGTGTAATTACCAGACTCATCATAAGTTCTTCTGGCCAAAGTTTTTTCTATTTCACTGTATATTGGGTATTGAACTTCTTTAGTTTTAACACCATCAACAACACGAACAACTTCAAAGAACGCAGATTCATCAGCAGAATCTAATGTGCGTTTTGATAATCGTGTGATTAGTTTTGAACGTGTTGCACCTGGAGCTTGATAGTTAAATGAGCCTTGTGCAGGATCCAACAACGAAGAATCATCAATTTCATCATAGATTTCTTGGTCAAATTCAATACCAATTTTATATGATGGCAATACATTAATTGTAGATGTATCATAACCTAAACGATAAAATGTTTCAAGTACCAAAAACTCAGGCAATACTTTTACGAATTGACCTTTGAAGTAATATATACCTTCTTGGATACTGGCAACATATGAACGACCAACAGCATCTAGTGCTTTAGCTTGAGCAAAGATGTTTTGACCATAAATTTTTATTTCATCGGCTTCAACAAACTTCTCACCACTCAAATACTTAACGACCAAGATAGGATTTGTTGTGGTATTGTCAATTGCAATAACTTTTGCACGTACAATTTTAGTTGTGCTATAACCAATAATAGTTTTATTCAACCAGTTTTCCAACACAACATCTTCACCATTATATTGTGTATCTAATTGAATATAGTATGCTCGGTCATCAAGTGAGATTTTACCACCAGTGATTGGACTACCACTCTTAAAGATATGATTACCAAATTTTTCAATCTGGTTTGCGAGGATTGTTTGAGCTTGAGTTAATTCTCTGGCTTGAACTGCATATCCAGGTCGGAATAAGACACGCATGAAGTTCTTGTCTTCATCGAAGTCATCGAAATATGGGTCGTAGTTGAAAAGAGTTGTCATGTATTCCTCGTTAGAAACTCAATATAAATTTAATTCGGTCGGTTTGGTCAGGATCCCTAGTTAAAGGTAACTGATTGATAATCATTAATGTTTTACCGGAATACAAATGTAATTCCGGATCTGCTTTTGAAACACCAACTCGAATCGCACCACTCAAATTACCTTTGATTGTGACGTTTGGCTGAAATGTTCCCAATATATTATTTAAAAATAAGTTATTCGTAAGTTCATCAAACGAAATAACTTGCGCTGAGAATGTGGCAGTATCTAGTGAATCGCCTTGATAAACATACTCATCATTGTTGAAGTCACCAATACCTGGTGACACATTAATTTTTGTGTATACATTATATAGTAGACCAGATGCCAGCGTTGATGTATTGAAAACGTAAGGGTTCTTAACCAATGAAATTTGTCTAAATTCATTTTCTGCTGGAAAATCACCAGATTCACTGCCGTCAAAATCAATATTCAACATAACAGTGTTTGCTGTTAGTTCTTCGACTGGATCATAACCGTGGCCGTTTTGTGGAGCAAGAGAAATTGTGGCTGCAGCACCAGCACCATTACCACCAGTAATATCGGTAAATATTACATTTGCTTTTGTGTAGTTTAAACCACGACTTTGCACAATTACATTTTGAATGCGGCCATTTGATACGTTTGCTTTCAATACAGCACCAGTGCCATCACCATCAACTGAAATAATTGATTGTGTTGAACCATCGACATAATTGTTACCACTGTTGGTAACTTTTACAATATCAATACTTCGGTCCAAAGCAGCTGCCCGTACAAACTTATTGTATGTAACTGGCATCCAATCTGCTGTTAAAAATCGTTCTTTTTGTGATGTGTTCAAAGTGTACATATATTTCCACTTATAACCATCAGTAGTTTGGAAGTAAGGTTCTTCTAATGAAGTTGAAGATAAAAATAGTTGTGGTTCATCAGTAGAGTTTGCATTACTGTTGTTATCTAAACACTTGAAGATTTGGTCTTTACTGTTCAATACGTAAAAGTTTGCATTACCAGAATCATAAGCATAGTATATGGTATTTAATGTCCAGTTTCTTCTTGGAACAACATAAGATATATCATTTAACGACATTCTTTTTGCAACAATAGCATTGTCCCAACATTGCACGAAAGAAGGAATAGTTTCTGTTGGTGTTGGAACAACCTCAGTTCCTGCGTTCCAAGGAATTTGTTTACCCAACATTGCAAAAACATAACTCTTTCTGATTTGAGGTAAATAATCATTCGCACCAATATCAAATAGATAGGTGAAATCCTGAGCTAACTCGGTTGAGAAGTTTTTAGTAATTATTGAAGACATGTCTTTATTTATTCAAGTTTTTGGTGAGATGTTGTCACATAGGTAGAATTTGTTGTAAATTTGGTACTTACCAAAATTGTATTTGCGTTGACAAATGTGACTTGTTTTGTGTCATTGAACAAGATACTAATTGTTGCATTATTATTTGATATGCCAAAATTAGTATATGTATAAATTGTATTTGCGTTTATGACTTCAGTTACAGTTGATGTGTTTCCGGTTGATAGTTTAATAACATCATTGGCCTGAACATCGTTAATGAAGTTCGTGGAAGTACCAACAACAACATTGGAAGATACACCTACATTTACAGTACCACTAATTCTACGTTCAACATTTCTCAGTGTCACATAATCACCAACAGAAATGACAGATGCCAGATTAGGTGAAGCGCCCGTTGCAACCATATTGTTTGAACCATTGGATACATTGAATGTATTCGATAAAGTTTGCACAGAAATTATTTTGATTGTGCTGTTTGGTCTGGCAGCATTTTTTGGATTGGCACTAACTCTAGTAACAAATGTTTTTGTTCCAACAGGGTGAACAACATCATTCAAGGCTTTCTTAAATTTAACATAATCATTTTCGGTATTGATTACATAAGAGAAATTGTGATATTTCTTAGAATCTTGTAATTTCTTATCAGCACTCAGTTGACCATCTTCATTCAAATAAATACCAGGATAACGAATCAAACCATTTTCAAACCCAGCTGTTGCCTTTGCTTTGCCGTCACCATAGTAAGATACATTTACAACATTCGCAGAAACTGTATTATCATCAGATATAATTTGTGATGCAACATTGAGAGAACCACGGTAATTATAAATTCTCATGTGGTTGTTTGATGTGACGTATCTATCAACAAAAGCTGTCCAAGTTGTATTTGTGTTTGATGCACCTTGATAGATTTTTGTATTTGCAACAAAAATTTGGCCTTGTGTTACATTCGAAACAACTAAGTCTGCATTACGTAATGAAATTTGTGGTGCAGAGATGTAATCATAGCCATAACTTACAACACGTAATGTTGAAATAGATCCAATTCTAGTTGTTGACAATTCGAGTTCTTCACCATCACCAAGAATTTCTTTGGCAATTAATGTTGCACCTGTACCAAATGCAGTGTTAACAGTTATTGTTGGTAAATGTTCTGCATCATAACCTTCACCACCACGAATATACTCTGGTGCATAACTAATTGTTAAGTTAGCTCTAAATCCAGAACCAGAACCAGTGTTTGATGTAAATGGATTTAATGTTGTAGTTGGACTTGTGATGTATTTGCCAGAATTTGAAACATTAACTGAAGTAACATTACCACTACCATTAACAGCCAAAACAGTTAGCACCGCAGAAGTTCCAGTTCCACCCGTAGCAGTAAATGTGTTACCTACACCATAACCAGTGCCACCTGTGGAAATTGTTACACCAGTTAAAGCACCAATACTTCTTTCGTTGAATTCTACTGATTTAACACCATTGTTTGCGGTGTGAACTTCGATAATTTGTGCGTTTGCACCAAGTCCACGGCCACCAGTCGATGAGAATATTAAATATTCACCTACGTTATAATTTTGGCCACCATTTAAAATTTCAATACGACCTAAAGAACCTAACGCATCAAGATTTTTTCTCAATAGTTTATAAACCATCAAGTTATCAATGTTGTTTTCAAATGGAACATCTAACGTAATTGTTTCGGATGTTACTGCAGTAACTGTTCGTATTTCTTCAAAACGATTCTTTAAAAACAATTTGACTCTTTCACCAACTTCAAAAGTGTCTGTTAAATCTTGTGAAGAATCTCTAAGTATGCGACTGCCTTGAACGGCAGTACATGATGTGATAACCAATAAATCATCAACGTCTTCCAAATACATACTGGAAATATCAACTTCAGGTTTTTGTCTGTAACCACCGCCAGATGACAGAATGTCAACATAAGCAATACTATACAAACCTAAATCTTGATATGTTGTAACTTGGCCAATTGTTTTTGTATTAGATGTATTATCCCATTGATTAATTGACTGTGAATAAACAGTTTCAATTGTAACATCAGAAACATTAACATTTCGTGTATAATTTTCATCAAGTAACGAAATGAATGCCTTGGCTTCTGAACCCAAAAGTCCACCGGCAAAACCACCTTTGAAGTCAATAATCGTTGAGTTTGGTGCAACCGAATCATATCTAAAACCAAAACCACCATTTCTAGTAATAATGTTTTTAACAGAACCTTTTAGAACAGTACCAACTGTAGCTAAGGCACCAACCGGATTGGCAGATTGTGGATTTAAACCACCAATAATTGTAACAGGATCACCATCGTAACCTAAATCTGGATCATATCCATTGTAATACAATCCACGATTTATTGGATCAATTTTAATTTCTGATAGAGAACCAATCAAAGTTGCTGTAACTTCAATTTGTGTATTCCCAGTAACGTGTGTTCTAATCGTTTCACCAGTAGTGAATAATTTTGTGATGTTGGAGATATATAACTCAACATATTCAATGCCCAACTGTCGGTCAACAGATTTTATTGCCTTCTCAACGATTGCAGATGCTTTAGATGTTTGACCTATAATTTTTGTTTTTTCAATTTCTAAAATATTTACATCATTGTCGGTTACACGCAAGGCTAATGGAAGAACCCATTTACCATCAGATGTACGCAACACCTGTTCTTTTGGATAACTGATTGTTATTTCTTCATTGTATAATACACGAAAAAGAAACTTAACAGACTCTGGTGTACCTTTTGAACGATAAAATTCACCAACGATCTTTAAAAACTTAGCCTTGTCGAGCAACAGTTCTTTTGGAAAGAATGGTGCAATCTCTTTTCTAATTTGTTCAATATAAACATTGTCAGCCAAGTCAACATCTTTGGCATCATCCAATTTTTTGGACTCCAAAACAATGTTTCCGTTCTTTTCCAACCACTCATAGTATCGTTTAATAAATGTTGCAAAAAGTTGGTGTTCTTCCCTAATAAATTCGGGAAGTTGACTTTCTACTATACTTGATAGAATTACGTCTGACATTATTTTATTGGTACTATGTTGATAACAATTGTAGTAGAATCATTAACATCAAACGTTAATAATTTATTTTTCTCTGAGTGAATAACTGATTTAGATGGACGAATGTGTACAGACAACTCATCAAAATCGTTGGCTACAGATAGAGGATTAAAATTGTTAATGTAAATTTTACCTTTGGTGTAATCAATCTGACCCATCACACCATTGTTGTTTTGGTAATTAAGAATTGATTTAACACTCTGATTCGATGTTTCATCTGGTCTGAAGTAAGCAATGCGTAATTGGCCATATCTATTCTCAAGCACAGCAGATCCAGTGGCTAATGTTCCGCCACCTCCAGTAATTACAATTGCAGCAGTCGTATAACCAACACCTGGATTTGTAACTGTAATATATGACAAACGACCATTGATAATTGTGGCTTCTGCCTTGGCGCCTTGGCCGTCACCTAGAATCGCAATCGTTGGTGTTGATGAGTAATTAATACCTGGATTCGTAACAGTAATTGATTCAACACCAGTAAATGATGATGGAACTTCTTCAATAAACGCTGACCTTGTAATTCCGTTTTCATCCAATACTGTGAAGTTTGGACTTGTATAGAAGTTATCGTTTGTTGTACCACGTTGCAGTTCAACACCAAAATCTAAAATATAATTTGATGTTGTTATAAGGTCTGGTCTAAATTTCTTGGCAATAAAAACTTCCAACTCGTTTGAAATGACAGAAATGTCACAAGAGTCAATTGCCGTTTTTAAAGCAGAAGACCTAAAGTATGCATTAAAGGAGTTTAGATTAGTATTACAAAAATCTAAAATCGATGTTCTAACCTTAGTTCTTAATGTATTCAAATCCAAAATTGTTTTAGTTGGGTCATAATATACTGTAGAAATCATTTTTAAGTAATTATAGTCAACGTCAACAATTTGTGGTGTAACAGTCATCACACTAATTGGTTTTAGAACATTCTGTAAGAAGAAATCTTTTTCGGTATCTGTAATCTCAAAGCCATCTTTAGGTTTGGCCGAGATAAAGACTTTACCATAAACAGGTGGATCATTTTCTTCTCCACCCCAAACATTAACTGCTTCAAACTGTGGATATTTTTGTTGAATTAATTTGATATAATCGTTTTTAGTGACAGCACGATTTTGCGAAATGTATTGTAGTGGTGCAGCAAATCTAATCTCATCAACAGTCTCACGTGTTCGACCACCAGCGGCAACAGTAACAGTATTGATTGTAAATCCTGTTAAATAATTAATTGATGCGGAACCAGTAAAGTTTGCAGCCTTGTTTGCATCTTCACCATTACTTATTAGATAACTGATTGTTAAAACCGCACCATCTGGTAATTTTTTACCAACAATGTTATCACCAAAATAGATTTGGTACTTGCCGCTTTGTCCTTCTTGTAGGAAATACGTTTTAGAATCCGAAGTCAATGAAATTGAATCATCTACAGGATTATAAACGACAGTTTCCGTGTTTGAAGAACTTTGTTGAACTGTAACACGCAATGTTGTTGTATCAACTTTAGCATCAGGTATTTCATAAATTTGTTTAGGATTACTAATTTCCGAATGATTGTATGAATATGAAAGTAATTTACCTTCAAAGATTTCAATATCGTTATAGACAAAGTTTGTTCCAGTTTTTGAAACGGTATAGTCTTGCAAAGTAATGAAAGTATAAATTTTACCTTCAACCGGACCACTAATAAATGTATATCCACGTGGTATAGTCAAGTAATCTTCTGCAGAAGTACTGCCATTAATCGATACATCAATAACAGCCTTAGATGCTCTGTTTGAACGTGGTGTATAACCAAGTTTTTTGGCATGAGACACAACTGAGTTTCTTAACAATGCGGTATCTAAGAAACCCTCATTTGCAACCATATTGAGATAGTATGCATTATAGTGCGTGTTATATGCCAAAATGTCCAAAAGAACACTTAAGCCAGCACCCTCAAAATCATAATCGGAAAACTCCGTTTGTTGTTTGAGGAATGTTTTTAAATTGGTCTTGATTGTATCAAAATCAAGTTCGGTTACTCTTAAACGATTTGCCATTTATCGTACTCGTTCTAGGAAAAAATTAATTGTTACGGGGTCTGTCATATTCATAATGTAAAATTCCATACGAACACTGAAACCATTATTGTCAACATCAGGTAAGATATCTAAAGTTTTAATCTGTGCTCTTGGTTCGTAATTCTCAACAACCTGTCTAATCTCTCTTTCCATCGATATTGCGGTAATCTTATCGAGGTTTTCAAAAAGCAAGCGCCTTACGTTAGAACCTAAATCAGGTTGAAACGGTCTTTCGTAATGATTGGTCATCATCAAATTCTTAATTGAATTGATAACTGCCATTTCGTCCTTGTGTTTATTGATATCTTTCCTTACTGGATGTATCAAAAAGTTAAGGTCCAAATCTTTATATTGTCTGGATGAAGATGAAATTACTGTGGCCATATCTTATTTATCTATGTTACCCAACGTTATTTTTGTGTTTGTCATAATTATTCTTAACCAGTGCTTTTTAAATTAGAAGGTACTGCTAGGTAAAGATTTGCCGCACCCAACAGGTCATATGGATCGGTTACGCCGCCAGTAGTTGTAGGAATCTGATTTACTCCAGCGTTCTCTGTGATATAAGTTAATGCAGCTGCTTGATTCATTGTGGGAGTTATTTCTAATGCACATGCCAATACACCACACACCTGTGGTGACGCCATGCTAGTGCCACTAAGTTTGGCAACATAATAGTTGGAATTTCTCGCATCAACCACAGGAGTAGGTAAAATTCCTTGATCTGTAATGATGTTTGTAAGCCAAGCACTGGTAATAATTGTGCCAGGAGCAAACAAATTCACCCGAGGCCCACGATTGCTATAATCAAGTTTTCTGTCAGGACCTGGACTATTGATTGACGATGATATCGCTCCTACACATATGACATTTGACGCAGAACCTGGTGATGAACCACGATTATAGTATATGGGATTGCCTGAATTGGATCCTGTTGCTGTCACAGTATTGTTGTAGTCAACATCGCTAGTATTTGTTGTTATTTTATAATATTGATTTCCAGCGGAAGCAACCATGATAATACCCGCATCAATGCAGGCCTGTATGTCAGCATCCATTGTGTCATTCCTCAATGGAATCCTAGCAATGTTGGAGGAGTCAACGTTAATGCCATAAGATGCCAATTGATTAATAGTAAATGGACCTGCAACAGTTGATCCTCGATATGTCACGGATGTGATATTAGTATAAGTTATTGTGTATCGTGAATCCCAACTGTTATTTACAATTGTTGGTGTCATATTACCTGCCGCACGTTTTTGATTGTGCCAATACAAAATGTATTTGTACAAGTATGTATATTGAACACCGCCTGTCACATACTGCGGACTTATGTTGTAAATATTAGCATTACGAGCCCATCCTTGTGTATTACCTGCTACAGTACCTGCCACATGAACAGCATGTCTACTGTCATCAGAAGAAGAACTTGCATTGCTTGTTATAGGAGGACTGTATGTCTGTCCATACCTGGTATCACCAGGTATGTTCAAAGAATACCAATTAAAATATTTTACTCTGCTACCGCCCGTGCCGTCTGGATTCACAGCAAATTCAGGATGATTCGAATCTATAACACCATCCACAATAACTACATCAACTCCTCTTCCGCCGGCTTTTAGTGAAACTGTACCAGACCTGTTACCTGTGGCACCGGTGCCACTTGATCCCCAAGTAATATCAGGATTAGATCCATACCAAGACCTATACAATCCCCAATTGCGATCCATGACTCCACCCACAGAGTTGGATTGAATTGTGGTTAAAGTATTTGCCTTGCTCCAAAAATCTGAATATTGAGAAACTAGAGGATCCGTAACCGATTCATTGGCCAAGCTATTTTTGTATTTGTCTGTACCAATCAGATTGTTTATTAAGTATTTTTGTGTATTACCGACTCTACCTAGTGAGTTGAGTTTGTTATAATCATCCAAAATATTCAATGAATTTCTGTAAAAGTTCCAATCATGCAATCTTCTGGTAGACAATAACGTGTTGGCAGATTCAACATTTGCAGTTAAAGATGTTATAAGTGATAATGATAGGTTTGATAAAGTCGATGTTACTGGCGTTTCACCACCTGTTGTTTCTGTGCGAATGCTGTTTTTCACCAAAACTATGTTACTAATAATGTTGTTGGCATTGGATGTAATCTCATCTGAAATAAACAAACTAGTAAAATTACCCAACAAAGGAACTGTATTGGCAACACCATCGGTTGCACTAGTCAACATTAAAATCTGTTCACCTGCACTAACTGCCTTATTGTAATCTGGAAAATGAGTGACTACAATAGAACCTTCTGAAATATTAGCTTTTGATTCCGTAACACCAGAGATGTTTGATGTGTGACTCAAATAGTTACGAATCTCAATTATCAAATTCGATACACTAGTTTTTAATTCAGTTCCAGAACCGTTATCAAATGTATCGATTGTCTGTAAAACACTGTTTAACTCAGCAACGTTATCACTCAATCTTGAGGTAACAGTAATCATTGGATTTTTAAAATAATTTGTTTTGACAATACCGCCTGTGGCCAAATCATTCTTTTGCCAATCTTCAAGTTTAACTGGTGCGGCGTTTAGATAACTCTTTGTACTGTCTGAAAGATTAATTGAATCTCCAAACTTGCTTGTATCAAAACTAAAATTTAATCTTTCATATACGCTTGCCATAATACCTCATTACATTAGTGCAAAGGGTGTACCGGTTGGTCCCTTTGATGTTGGATGTATGTGTGAATTAAACACCATTCGCATCATTTCCATTGTGCCACGAACATCTTTAACAATAACACCATTAATTAGCGGTGAATTAACTGAGACACCAGCATTAACAGCGGTTGTCACATTAACTTGTAACGGCACAGCAACATCAAGTCCAACCGCAACACCACCAAGTAATGTTACGAATCCTAAAGGACCAGCAAACACACCTGTTCCAGCATTAACTTTATTTTCTGAAGTAATCATATTCGCCGCCAAACTACCAGATACAACCAAATCTGCATCCAAATACAAATGGTCGCCAGCTGCTAATTTCATTCGACCCGTGATTGGGTTTCCACAACCAACAGTCATATCACCATTAGATAATATTGAAGATGTGTCAGCAACAGTTTGTGACAATTTACCACCAACTTCTAGGTAATAGTCACCATCAATTTTTTCATATTTGTCACCCTTAACGTGTACAACTGAATTGCCTTCTATAGTAATATTACATACACCAGAAATAATAACATTGTTATCTTTGGCAACAATCTCATAATTATCACCGACAATCTTGTTGATTCTCGTTCCATCAGATTGAATTTCAAAGAAAGTACCATCACCATCAGTTTGTGCGCCGCCGTGTTGGAGGCGTATCCTCTCACGTCCCGGAGTATCATCCAATTCAAAACTGTGTCCAGATTCGGTTATGGTTGCGTGGTTGTATGGATACTTCGGCAACGTTTCATCGTTTGCCTGCGACTCGGGTTCTGTCCACGAATAATCATCAGATGGTTTTGTTGCCATGTTAATTCGTTGTAAATTTAGTTATATCAGTTGTCGTTGATGTTGGGTTCACACTGGATAGGTATGTATTCAACGTTTCTCCAGCAGCTGCAATATCAGTTGAACTACCTGGAGTAGTCAATGCTTGGATTACAGCAACGGGTGCTGCAACAACTTTTAAACCAGCGGTGTAAATTTCTCCTGCTGATTTTTGAATATCATTGAATACTGCAATGGCCTCAGTAAAATCTGTTTTGCCAGATGAAGCAAACAATACCGATAATCCAGAAGTTAGTGATGCTACCAATTCTGATAAACATTGTTTCAATAAGGCATATAGTTTAGAAGGCAGCCCATTAATATAGTCGATCATTGCTCGAACTTTTTTAGCAAAATCAACAACAACTGTTGCAAGGTCTGCTATTTCTGAAATTGATTTTGCTATGTTACTCAATTCACGAGCTAATTTTTTTGCTTGTTCAATCATATAACCAGTAATACCACTACTTAATCCTAAAGCTTTCAATATAGCTTTAATGCCTGCTCGAATTCCTTCCATTAATTGTGAAAATTGAATTCTGAGTAGAGCTGCGTTACGTTTCATTAGTCCAGCAATATCACAAACGTGTTTTCTATTTTGATTTGCTTTATGTATTGTTGTTTGTTGTAATAACTTTACATCTTCCATAACAACAAGTGGCAAAGATGGCACACCAATTTGTTCATACACAATACCTTTTGCAGGTTTTGGTGCTGTAACAATCATTTCTGGTATTCGTGGGTCATTAAAACCAAGTTCATTATTTTGTTCTTCTAATCTAATTCCATGTATGACTCCAGTAATAACTGGAAAATCAGGATTACCATGCATAAAATAACCATCAACTGTATCACCCTCTTTTGGCATCATCAAAGATAACATCGAAGACGGCGGACAAGAAATTGATGCCCAAGGTAAAGCTTCAGTTGGAACTTGCGCTTTACTAATTGGATGTACACCAATAATACGAACCCTACAACGTAATTTTAACGGATCGTTTCTATCCTCAACAATCCCAACCCAATTGCGATAGTAATCATTACTCATTATAATTTGCTGCTCTTTCTTGGTCAACAGTACTTGTAAAAACTGTATTATTTTTATTTCTATAATTAGATGAATCTGTTACAGCTTCAATTACGACCTCATGCATGTTTGGTCTTATTATGTGTCGTGTGGCCACAATTAAATATTTGCCGTATAATGAAGAATCAAATGGATTTTCACCATCCACCAAAACACTTCTTTTTGGTACATCTAAATCTATGCAAAAACCGGAAGACAATTTAAAATTTCCAGGTAAAACTAATTTAACACGTTTTGAGAATAGGTTTTGAAAAATAGCTTCACGTTGAAATTTATAATTTTCTGTGTCTTCATCCAATGACACAGACGTTGGATTGTTTTCTTTGATGAACGCACTATTTTTTCTATTACCAAAAAATGGATAAGTCACAATTCTGGAATCATACATCTGTGTTTGAAATAAACCACCTCTATTTTTTATTAAAGAAACGTTTGGATTTCTATTTGCATGTTCACCACTATCATACATCTCTTTAAAAGTATGTTGTTGCTCTTGTATCGTTTTTGTTAAAGGATCAAACGCTATAAGTTTGCCGGCATAAACGCCAGATTTGGTGTTACGAACAAAATCATTTTGTGTAACAACTTCAAAACTTCTAGCACCAGTAAATTCTTCACCTAGATTATCCGAAATATTTTTTGCACTAAAATTTACTCTAGTTAAACTCGGGAAAGAAAATAGTGTACTCAAATTGGTAAAATTAAAACCCATTCTGTTTTCGAAAAATATGAATCCAGGTGATTGATTTTCGTCTACAGCTCTAGTTGCAAGCCATTGTAAAGCAACTAAAGGTTCTAAAGATGGAACAAGAATATTCCGAACACCAAAAGAAGATGAATATATTCCAAATTTTTTGATACCCAAATAATCACTCATTATTTTAACGGCAGCATCAGAATAGGACAAATTATAATAGTGTTGAACTTTTTGTTGTAATGAAAAAATGTACTCATCAGAAACAAAATGCAAAACATA
>Ga0222714_10000537_pt1 | contig 43428 bp, 46 predicted proteins | sample C33_3DmetaG_FD_165048 | JGI IMG/M metagenome (GOLD analysis project Ga0222714, IMG submission 165048) | Estuarine water microbial communities from San Francisco Bay, California, United States - C33_3D | ecosystem: Environmental > Aquatic > Marine > Unclassified | place: USA: California...
ATTAATAATAGTAATTTCTTCATTGGTACTTTAGGTATTTAGTCTTTCCGTTTTGTTTAACAGCTTTTAAAATCTGGCCTCTGTTATGACCATAGTGGTAGGATACGTGTACCCAGTCAGGACACTCGTTGTCTCCGAACTCCCATATGAGCTGATCGAATACCAAGTTATCTTTTATATAGTTAAACACCTCAGTGTTCTTAGCATCCATATCAATATCTGCTGCTGCACCATTGAGTGCACAATGCTGAGACGTACCACTACCCCCAACAGCTTTATTGAGCTTAGGTACGCGCAGGCCACTGGTGATGGTGATAGGGCCCAGTGCATCACGCAGAGGTTGTAGAACATTTGCACATAACTCACGCAAGTATTCTATTTGCTGTTCATTGGGGGTATTGTCAATACCAAGACGCTTAGCCGTTACCGACTTAGTCATCTCCGACAAAGAAAAGTTTTTACTCAGTTGCATATAGCAAAGATAAAACTCTTAGCAATGCATTAGTGATCCCGATAGGACTCGAACCTATAACCGACAGCTTAGAAGGCTGTTGCACTATCCATTGTGCTACGGGACCTATGACTCAAAGATAAGACGGTACTATGTGATGCATACTATTGACTTTCTCGTTTTTTTTTCGTAACTTTAGCCCAGCAAAAGCGACAGCGATGCTACATCAACGCAAAAGAGCAATCTTCTAGAGAGCAAGATTGATAACAAGCAATCACTTACGAAAGCCCAAAAGTCGCGTAGGGGCCTCCAGCCACCGCAGCGACGAACAAGACGCAAAGTCGACAAAGTGTGGAAGGCGCCATATTTTGTATTAAAATTTCAACAGCTGTTTTTAGCTTAGCATTATACAAGTTTTTTATTTTCAATTAGTTAGGGTGCTTGAAAAAATGATTGAGTTATTTTGGGAGTGGGGATAATATCTTGTACACGCGCCCGGCTTCCATTTCCCGAAACGCATTTTGCAACCCCACCCCCCGCGTTCTGGGAAGCTTTTTTGTATTTTTTTGGCGTTTTTGGTTTCAGCTTGGAGGAACAATACCCCCCCAGCTTTTTATTCAACCGTCTTTTTTGCCCTCAAAATTCCCCGATTAGGTGCGCTCTCCCCGGTAAGCTCTCGCAGTTCATCGCGGCCAATGTTTGCGGGCTTTCTTGTTTTTAGCTTGCGCGATCTATTATATTTTTTAAACTGTTGTTTTTCTGTCCTGGCTTTTGTAGATTTCGGCTATTATTAACCCCTAAATGTTTTATTTATGTTTACTTACCTCGGACTAATTGACACAAGCGTTGAACTTGTAAAACACAAAAGCGGTACCCGTTACTATGTGCGCGGGCTTTATTCCTTCGGGATAGTTCAATTCCTTGAAGCGGGATATTTGCGCGACTATTGCAAAGCTAACGGCCTGGATAGAACGGGCGCAATCATTGAATTGAGCAAGCGCGCCCAGGAGATGAAACGCACAAGCGTATTTGCCCCGCAAGCGTTACCCTTCCCCGCCGACTTTGAGGGAATCAATAGGCGCGCATTCGGTGCCGGGTTATAGTCCGCCCGAAAGCTTCTAAAATTGCCCGGCCTTTTGGTCGGGCTTTTTTGTTTTATCACCTTATTTTTCTACCTTTGCCCGGAATGCCCGCAGAGCGCGGGCGCTTAATGTGTTTTAATGTATTGAAAATGAGTAAGAAAGCACAGAATCAAAGCCCTACAACTGCCCAAGACCAAGCGCAGAAAGCGGGCGAAATGACCCAAAGCCCGCAGAGTGCGGGCGTTATCCTTTACGCAGAGAAAGGGAAAGACAAAAAGCGGGTGCCTATCATTCGGGGCGCAAACCTGGCAATGATTGTACGCGGGCTGTATACCGGCCTTAATCGCCAACAGCAAAGCGGGCGAAGATTGTACAATTTGAGCGGAAGTAATGCGCTCTATTTGCAGTTCTTTGACAAAACGCCTTTTGTAGGAATGCGCAAAATTGTACCGAATGGCTTTAGCCCGTTAGCTTTATATGACGCGCTTTTGGAACTTGAAAAAATGGCGGGAGGAAAGCTACCCGATTTCCCCGAATTGGAGGCGGCCTTCCGCACTTTACGCGAAGAACGCGAGAAGTATATCGCAAGCGCGCACCACAAGCCCGTAAAGAGTGAGGCCCCCCAAGGGTGAGCACCTTGCCGAGTATTTCGCAAGGGAAAGCACCAGGGGCGAAAGGGAGGCGCGGAAATTCAACCCGCGCGGCCTGGCCAAGTCAAAGCGGGCGCAGAAGGTAGAAAGCGCGCGAAATGGCGCGGAATTGGCCCAAGCCGCCCGCATAGATAAAAAGAGCGCGAACAAGCGCGCCAAATTAGCCAAGCGCGAAGCAAAGCGCCAGGGCTTGCAATAGATCCGCGAAGCGGGAAACCCAGGGCGCAAGTCCTGGGGATTGGGAGAGCCACCCAATAAACGGCAAAAGCACCCGAACGAGTGCTACCTAATTAAAAAGGTATGTACTTTATTAGGGTGCTTTTTTTATTTGCCCCTTGGCTGTTTTTACTGCTGTTTACTTTGTGGGCTGGCCCTTGGGCTGGCCTTCATTATTTAAGCTCACACAATAAACGCCAATAGGCACCGAGGCCAAGCCAAGCGCAAACAATCAAAAGCGCGCGAAGCCCTGGCCTTTTCTTTTTATTTTTTTTGGATTATCACCCTTTAAAGTAGTTTAAAGGAATGCGATAAACGCCCGTAAACTGCGTTAATGTTTGCACCCTTGTATTTTTTTGTTTAACCCTTTAATCCATAAATGTATGTTGGACTATTGGACTTGCATAGTAGGCAAGCAAAGCGCCTACCTATTGCAAAAAGAAACCAATCAAATGATTGGTAGGAATGCGTGCGCGGTTGTCGCACAAAGCGGTAAGGTGTACTATTTAGATGCTGTTTTTTCGGCTGATGAAGTACACAAGTATGAACTTGACCAACATTGGTCACTAACCAATTAGGCAATGAGCGCCCCACAACAAGCAAAGCAACACATCAAGCCCTTTATAGAAATCAAAGGTCACTTGTTTCCGATGGACGTAATCGTTGATGCCTATCTAATTGTAAACGATCCAAAATGGAATCAAGGATATGCAAACGGCTATGTTCGCGTAACCAAAGAGCATCCTTGGTACAAAGAATGCGAGAAGGACTATCCGCATATCCCGTCAAGGGTTCACGGAGGAATTACCTATCACGCCATTAATCATCAAGAAGATAATGCTGTTATTGGTTTTGATACTCGTCACCTGGGCGACAACCCAACAGCCCAAGATTCTGTTTACTGCATCACGCAACTCCACAGACTCGCCTGGGATGCCTTAGAAGTGTACACTGCACACAAGCGCAGGATTGATAGCACAATAGATAGAATACAGAATATGAGTATTGAAGAACTGCGCGAAGAACTAACTAAATGCTTAACTGAATAATTATGAAAATACAATGTAGAAGATGCGAGTCAACAGACACACATCAGCAGTTCGACCACTACGGCTATTCCACTGGCTATTGGTGCGACAACTGCTATAAGAACAATTATCCGTACCGAAAAGATGCGTACTACGACTATCTAAATGCGGGAGAATATCTGGAAGACAATTACTGAAAACGCGATAAGGTCGGCGTACAACAGGCCTATGTTTTAATATGTTTCCAAATGAAAAAGAAAAAGGAAATGCTAAATCCCATTGAGAAGGAAATCCTAATCAGGGGTCTTTACTTATGGCAGGATGCCTTCGTAAAGGAAATCAAGTCCATCGAGAAGAAGGGCAACATATCTATGTTTCACCCGAATTGGACGAACATTATGCTACGAGAGTTTGCGCTCAAGTTCGACATCGACGAACTGCCGACTCACGAGAATCATCCCAAGTGGAAGAATTTCAGCTGGTACGACCCATTGTCCAAGAAACTTGAAAAATCAAAAGCACAGCAAAATGAATCAGTATGAGAAATGTGCCGAGTACATTCGGCATACAGGTATTGACAATGTCAATGTAATCGGAAACTCTGTTGTAATCGTATCTCCTGAAGGACACGCATTCCACATCAGCGAAGATGAGATAGAGTTCCGCGCCTTTCAGTTCGACGACGAGCTGGCAAACGAAATGTACTACGACAAATGAGAAACATAGCAGAAAAGCTAGCATTCGTATTTCTCATAGTGTTGGCGCTATGCCTTACGGTATACGGAGTAATTATGACTCAGTTAGGTGAGCCATATTGGATGGTGCTCTCAACAGTATCCATCATTGGACTATTCATTCTATTAGTAAGCGAGAAGTAGACTGCGCTCAAGTGTCTACACATTTTAATTCCTTTTATTTATGTTACAGGTGTTTTATTTTTACGCCCCAGTGCGCAACAAGCGCACCAATCTGTATGCCGTAGAAGCATACTCCGAGCAACAAGCAAGAGCCCGACTGAGGCTCAACATTGGCGCAGGAAGATGCCCGAATGGTACGAAGACTATTCAAAATGCGTTCTTTGAGTTTGTTAAAATGTAATTTAATCTTGTTTTATTATGTCTGAAAAAATAGAAATCAACGGTCACTTGTTTCCGATTGAAGACGTAGTCCTAGTCGAGGAAGGCTCCTATTCTGGAGAGTATTGCCTTAGGGACGACTGCACGCTAACCGATCTTGACGGATGGGTACACAATGACGATGTTGCGACGGCAGAAGACGGAAACACTATGTGCGAGGAAAACGCGCAAGAGCACGACTACCGATACTGCGCTAGTGGATATCTATACTACATAGACGAAGTCGTTTGGGTCGAAGATGATTGCGAGTATCGACACACTGATGAAATCGGAGGCTCGTGCTATTGGCACGAAGATGAGGATGCATACTATAGTTATCCGCCCGATTCAAGCAGAGATGGCAACTACGGCTACCACGACGGACCAAGAAATTGGTTCGTAGACAGCGACAAGTTTCGTTTCGGTGTAGAGGTAGAGAAGGAAGACCCCGACGGCGATATTCGTTTCGGCTGGGAACTCGAAGAAGTCACTGACGAGACCGGCTGGGCGCGCGAGCACGACGGCTCTCTAGATGATGGCTTCGAGCTTGTTAGTCCAGTGTATGGTCTGTTTGAAGACACGTTTGACTCCCATATAAACGGAGACGATACTCGTGGCGAGATATTGCGCGACCACATCAATGCTCGTTATTATTGGCGTACTTGTGGCGGGCATATGTCTTTCTCCATAAAGGACAAGGGGGGGTCACAAGTTTACGACTTGTACTCCGGCTTCTTTCCTTTACTACTTGCTCTCTACAGAAAGCGTATGCGCAAAACATACGCCAAGCTCAAAACCAGTAAGGGATTCAAGAAAGGCCAGAAGTACAGCGCAATATGTGTTCACTACAATTATGTAGAGTTCCGAGCGTTCTCTGCTGTTCCCAATGTTGATACATTACTATGGCGACGTGACTTGCTACGCATTATGGCCAAGTCTCCCAAGAAGGGCCTGATGTGGTGGATTCGTCGTGCGCTTAATGAGAACTCTATTCTCAACAAGCACCTGTCTGTTCATTATTCTCAAGACCGCATACGTGAGCTTATGATGTTTGCCGCGGCTATCGCTGAGCATATGACCGACAAGAAGTATCCAAACATTGTTCAATATGTAGACACAGACATTTCTGACTACAGTAACGTCCGTGCGTCTGTGTATTCCGATCGCTTCAACTAATCTTTAATTTAAATCTGTATTTATTATGTGTATTGCTATCTTAAACAATGGAGTAAAACTCTCCAAGCAAGAACTAGAAAACTGCTGGCTATCTAACGACGATGGTGCTGGTATGTTGTTTATTGAGAACGAAAAGCTCGTTGTCTGCAAGTATCCAAACGAAGATCCATACGGCAAAGCGGGCAAGTCCTTCGACGAGTTCTATACCGACTACCTTGAGGTCTACGAAAACTCATCCAAAGCAAACAAACCAGTCGTGTTGCATTTCCGCATTGCGACTCACGGCTTCAGCGATGCCTACCTACACCCCTTCCTTGTCAGCGACAACGTAGGCCTTGTGCATAACGGCATCATCAGTGGCTACGGCACCAAGGACATATCCGACACCGCTGAGTTTGCTCAAGAGATCGGCACCCTGCCTGCGTCAATGCTCAAAGACCTTAGCTTCCTTGACGTTGAGTTCGTATTCAACAGCATCTACAACATCATTGGCGACCACAACAAGGTTGTCTTTATGGATAAGAATGGTGACTTTGAGATACTCAACGAGGACAAGGGTCACTGGGTTGGTAACAACTGGTTCTCCAACGACTCATACAAGTCGCTCGTCAAGTACCACGGTAATGTTGCCAAGGGTACTGCGTTCTACGACTATGAAGTAGATGAAGATTACGACAAGTATACGTGGGCAACCAACAAGCCATACACCACAGACAAGAAGTACGAATGCGACCTATGTGAAGAAGAAACTATGGTAGACTGGGATTCTTGCTGTGTTGAGTGTGGCTCTTACATCATAAGCGCCGAGAGCGATGTCGTTGAAAAAGCAATCCAAGAAGAAGGAACATTTATCTAATCAATCAATATGTACAATAAATCAAAAGACTTTCAAGTAAATTACAAGCACGGTATTTCTGGTAAGCAAACATCTGTTGGTGCGTCAGTTTCTGTTGAGGCTGACTCTGGTATATTCAACGTAGACATTACGCGCGGTCACGACACTATGGGGCGCGGTAATATGTTGAACCTACCTAAGATGCGAGCAACGCTTGAGATGAAACAGCAAATACTCGACTACCTTGAACAAGAATTTTCAATGAATTAGTTATGGCAAAGAACAATAAAGAACGTAGAATATCCTTGTACCATCATAGGAAGGTCGATTCTATTGCGCTTACTTGGTCTACCGAAGACCTTAGCGAACAAGCCTATAGGTTATTCAAATCAGACCTTGTAGATAAGGATAAATACTTAGCTTTTAAGAACCTATCTGTTGATGATAGGCACGCTCTAATGAAAGAATTTATTGATGAAGCTCAGGATTATATCATTGAGAAAATCAATCAAATACTATCAGATGGATTGTATGACCACTTTAAATCAACTTAGTCTATGAAAGTAGTTAGTATTAGATATTGGGAAACTCGCCGAGGCATTGGCTACGAAGCCGTGACTGATTTCGGTGGTACGATTTGGAACGATGGCGATGGGGGAGGCACATACCTTATGCCCACTTGGAAGAAGGATGGATACTTAACCAACGCCCAAGTTCACGACCTACTGCCCAACGATGTGCGAACGGGGTGGGCGTATGAGAAATTCTTGGACAACTTGATTAACATTTACGAAGGGACTCCATTGCTATGAAAGTACCGTACCGTGCTATGGTTTTTGTTTGGTTGGAGAAGGGCGGCACGGCGCCCTTTTTATTAAATTCTATTTATTTTTTATGGGACTAGATATGTACCTACGTCGTCACAATTATGTAAAGAATTGGGACTGGAACGACGAAAAGCACGATGTTATCGTGAGAAAGAATGGCGAGCCAAGGCAAGACATCAATCCAGAAGATATCGTATCTGTTATTGAGGAGCTTTGCTATTGGAGAAAGTTCAATGCGCTTCACCGATGGTTCGTAGATAACGTACAAGGTGGCAACGACGATTGCGGAGAATACTACGTTCACAAAAACGATATTGTCCACCTTCTTGAAACGCTCAACGAGATATCGGATGATCCAAGCAAGGCCGAGAAGCTGTTTTCTCCTTATGAGGGATTCTTCTTTGGCTCCGTTGAGATTGACGACTATTATTGGGGCGATGTTCGCGAGACCATCAAGGTATTGGACAAATTGATTAACGCCGAGTGGGACGGTCAGCTGTTCTACTCATCATCTTGGTAATTATGATTGAGAAAGAAACAAAAGAAAAGCTATTTGACTTTATTGAAAATAATCTAGATGCCGCAACAAAGTTCATTGCTGCTATCATTATTTTTAATATATTCATACTATTGTTAGTTAACTTACTAAGATAGAGCCATATGAAAATGTCTATTTACGAGTTTACATCGCTTAAATTCAAAATTGTTTTTTGCGATAATCAAACAGGTGAGACTGTTGATGTTTGCTTTTATCCCACAGAGATAGACGAGTGGGAGACCGTCATAGCAGATGAGTGTGAGTATGATATAAATCTATGGCTGGACACTGGCAATGAGGATGACTTTGGTATCTTAAAGTTTATAGCGTACCGCGTCGTTCCTAAGTATGAAGATGGACATAAGCTTGTTCGTTACTGGTCAACAGAAGAAATAGTTTGCGACAGCGACTGCGATGGTTCGACGATAACTGTTATCCCTCTTTCGGACCAAGACCTATGCTGCAACTAAGGTAGTGCCTTCGGGAGTGGGCGGAATTTTTCATCACGCGGGGGGTGGCCCGACACGCCCCCGTTTTTAAAAAAAATACTCCGATCTCTTGACTTTGTGAAATTTTTCCTATAACTTCGCCAACTCGTCTTGGCACAAAACCATAGCAATGGACCAAACGACAACAACACTAATGAGATACTACATAGAGCGCATCAAGGCTCTCGAGGCGGCTCTCAGGGCCGCCAAAGAAGAGCCAAAGCGTCACAATAAAAAAGCTTCGTGTAAGTGCGGCGCATAGTGTCTTGTAAAAAAAGATTACAAAAGCTTGTTTTATAACAAGTTATGTTTTAAATTAGCAATCAATTCAATTAAATATGAGCTATCAATTCAAAACAACAAACATCAAAGGGAAGGAGTATGTGCAAGTAAACGAGCGCATCATCGCCTTCCGTAAGCTTCCTGAGTTCTCAGGATATCGATTGCAAACAGAAATGTTGCATCTCGATTCAGACTCTTGCGTAGTGAGAGCCAGCATCCTTAACGAATCAAACGAGATCGTTGCTCAAGGTATGGCGCAAGAAGATCGCACATCATCTATGATCAACAAGACATCCTATGTAGAGAACTGCGAAACATCTGCTGTTGGTCGCGCTCTTGGTTTCTTGGGTATCGGCGTGGAGTCATCTATTGCAACAGCTGAAGAAGTTCAGATTGCTATCGCAAAGCAAGACATCAAAGCTAAGCCAGAGCGCTCGCCTTCTCAGAAGGTAGATGTATTCCAGGAAGCTGTTGAGTTTATCAAAAAGAACAACTCACACGAAGCATACGATAAGATTATGGCAAAGTATGGCGATCAGTTTTCTGACGGTCAGAAGCTCGCTCTTACGAAGTTCTTGCCAAAATCTAAACAGCAATGAAGATTACACTACTAGATGGCGTAGAGTGGGATCGATTGACGCTTCTTGAATCTATGATGGACGACGAGTTTTATTATGGATATCTAGGTAAGTCAGCGCTATCGTCCTCATCTTGCAAAGCGCTCAACACATCTCCAAAGCTTTACAACGCTATCGCTAACGGAGCTACATTGGACACCCCCGCCCTGTCGATTGGAAAGTTTATACATACAGCAATTCTTGAGCCTGAAGAGGTAGTCAATAGATTCGTCATTATTGATGTAACGACTAAGACAACCAAGGCATATAAGGAAGCCAAAGAGAATTTAGAAAAAGGCAAAACATTACTGACTGCAAAAGAATATGATGACTCTATGCGTGTGGTTGATGCTGTTCTTTGTAGTGAGGCTGTTAAGCCGCTCCTTCAAGGATCATCGTTCGAAAAACCAGAAATCGGAACAGTAAGCGGTTTGCCATTCAGGGCTAAGGCAGATATCCTCAAGGAGGGTGAAGCTGTTTTAGATCTTAAGACAACGTCAGATTTATCTGGCTTTAAGTATAGCGCACACAAGTATGGATATCCCGCTCAGGTATACATTTACTGTGCGCTTTTTAATGTACCATTCAATGAATTCAAGTTCATTGTGGTTGACAAGGGTAGTAGAGATATCGGGATTTTCTCCGTATCCGAATCTTTCTATCTTGAGGGCAAGCGCCTTGTTGAAGAAGCTGTGGCTACGTATACCACTTTCTTTATCAATGGCCAGGATCTCAATAATTATGTAGTATACGGAGAGCTTTAAAGCAAAATTAAATGGAAAAGAAGAGTTACGGTTACGTAAACGCGCCTGAATACCCGGAGGGTGGCAAGGTAAAAATGCGAATCAATCTATCGTTCAAGCCCGAACAGCTTGCCGAGATGATGAAGCTGGTTACGCCAGCTGGAAATGTGCGAGCAACTGTTGTTGTACAGCGCGAGGGCAATCCTTTCTTGGATGTCTACGATCCATCAAAGCCTAAGTACGATGGAACCAAGACACAGCAAACAAATTCTTTCCGAGCTAAGCCAGCTCAGCAACAAGATGATTTGCCGTTCTAATGCTTGAGACATCCATTGCCTACTTGTTATCAATGGAGATTGGTCGGGACCTTTTAGAGGTCCCTTCCAATGTCTTCAAGATACAAGGAAAGACAGGCCCGAAATCATTTCAGATACAGCAGGCGCGATGGGAGGGCGAGAAGATCTCCTTCCGTCCATCAAATGTTGTTAGCGATTACGCTGTGTTTTTTATACACGGAAAAGACCAAGGGGACAATTGTATAACTGTTCCGTTTGAAAATGTAAGAAAAGGACTGGAGTCTGGAGAAGTAAATGTATCAGACATCGTTCCCATAATCGTACACAAAATCAGAATTGATGCCGAAACCTATCTACTACCTCACGGCGACCATATCCTATCTAAGAAATAAGGTAAAGCATAAGCGAGAAGAATGGATAGTGACAACACACGAAACAGCTAGAGAAATTATGGTCAGCGATCCAAAAGCTATGCAATCTCTTTATGATCGTGTTTACGGAAATGCTTATAAGGGAATAAAGAACATTGTAATTGTAAAGATCAATGAGCGAAAAGAAATCGGAAAAACAAACTGGTAGCGACTTTAACTTTCTATACTGGGACGACCCAGGCGACAGCCAGAGCGAAGTAGACAATCAGGAGACTATGCCAGATTGGAAGAAAGAAGTTCTTGAAAGGGAAACGTGGATGCTGCCAAAAGATCATCAACAGAACCTTGATGATAGTGAAAGAGAAGAAGAGGACGCTGAACGCAGAATGCAAATCATTATGCGCAATGGAAACTCTGGTGAACACTACGATATTTGGGACGATGGAGAGTCAGAAGATGTCGGATAATATGCAGTGTAATTGTTGTAAAGAAAGTTTGCCGATTAGGTTCTTTTACATTCAAAATAAAATCGGAAGGAATCCCTACTATAGAGGTAAGTGCAAGATGTGCTACTCTATTGACAGAAAGAAAAAAGGATACTGATGAAACAAACAAAACAAAAAGATACAGAACTTGAATTTATTCTCGTCAAGTTGGTTGTATGTATGCAGACGACACTGGAGTTGTTTGATGAGTTTAAGGGTACAAAGATTTACCGTCACGACATAAAGAGCGGGATAAATAATCTTTCAAAGAAGCTTGAAGACCACTTGGGTATGGTATATCATCATATTGATGGCGATCAGGAGAAGGAAGAAGCATTTATGGCTATACAGCGTGCGGTCCAGCAGATGGTCGCTACACCCATTGAGGAGATGTATGCTATGGGTGAGATAGGCTCATAATGAGTCATAAAAAGAACAAATACGGCTCAAAGTGTAAAGTAAATGAGCCACAAAGTGTAAAATGATAAGCTTTAACACCAAAGAGAAATGAAATACCGAGTCAACTACACCTACTTTGACCAGAGCAAAATGAGGGCCGCTAAATGGGAGCAACGAGAAAAAGACTTTGCTGATAAAGAAGAAGCAAGGTTTTTTGCAGGTAGGATTGCAGACAACGTGTCTGTTCGTAACATTAACATTCAACCCGTACCATAATGGAACTAGAATACTTTAAGATGATTGGATCCGTCCATCTATTGCCGCACATCTCTGTGTGTTATAACAGCTTAATCTGTGAGCGAGCCATATCGTTTGGCTGGCTTTGGTGGGGATTTTCCCTTGTTAGAAAAAACGAGATGCACATTTAATTTAAAAAATTTATGGTAAATCAAAAAATAATTCTAAACTTAGATGTATGGAAAAAGAATCGTGGGAGGAAAGCATAGAAAAACTCGGCGGTAAAACAATTATAGGTTATCAGGAGTATAGCCCAAGGCAGAAATGCCTTCACTTCAATGAGCTGACGAAAAAAGGATTTAGACATAGTCGATCAGAAGATTGGGTAGTTATTGGCGTTTGCACTCTTTTCGCATCAACAAAGATTGCAATTTACTGTGATGATGTTATAAGTTCAAATGGAAAGTTTGACATACGAGATGTTATGATTGCGTATGAACTCTATAAAGATATCTTTTAGTACTAATGGCACATAGAAAAACACCAGCATACTACTTTGGTAAGTATAAAAAAATCGAGTCAATGGACGTGGTCCTTGATTTTTGCGATAACAACTACAACTTAGGAACTGCACTCACATATATAATGCGGGCTGGCAAAAAGCCTGGCAACCCAATTACTCAGGATATAAAGAAAGCTATCGTTCATCTAGAGGCAGAACTCGAACATCAAATTAAACTACAAGCAAACAAAGATGAATCAGCTAGTGACTATATTCCCGTCGATACTTCAAACGGAAAAGCCGACGCATATACCCATCCAGGTAGCTTTATCGCGAATATTGACTGGAGGAAAACATCTTCAGACGGTTCAGGAGGTAAGAAGCGGAAGGAAGGAAGCGAAGAAGAAGCTTCCAGTAATCCTGTGGTCGGGTAAGTTCTCCGAAAGAAAGGACTCATCTTTAGAGGGGCATAGTGGTCTAATCGTATTGGACTTTGACCACATCGATGTAGAGGGTAGCAAGAATGTGCTGGCTACGGATCAGTATGTATTTGCTTGCTGGATATCGCCATCGGGCGAAGGCTTGAAAGCTTTGGTTAAAATATCAAATCCAAATCACCATAGAGACCATTTTAGAGCGCTTCAGGCGTACTTTGACAAGGAGTATGGCCTAGAGGTAGATCCTAGCGGAATAAATGAGTCTAGGGCTTGTTTTGATTCATACGACCACGACATAGTTGTAAACGAATCAAGCAATGTGTTCGGGCAAATGATAAGCGAGAAAGCGCTATCTCAAAAAGCCTCACAGACATCTCACTATACTGACTACAATAAGTTAGCTGTTGTTTCATCTATGATTCGCAAGGCGGAAGATGGAGAAAAGCACGCTATGTTATTGAAGGCTTCGCTTCTTTGCGGAGGATACATTTCAGCAGGTCGTATGGAAGAGGACGAGGCTATCCGCGTCTTGGAGCGAGAGATTGTACGCAGAGATGTAGACTCTATTGAGACAGCAAGGAACACCATACGCGATGGCATTGAGAAAGGCAAAATGATGCCCATTCGAGAGGTGATCGACAGCGAGAACCAGGCCAAGATGGAGATGATGATAAACGATGGCGATATGTCATTTATATCATCGGACGACGAAGATTACCGCTGGATTCAAGACTATATAGATGGCAAGCTTATGCTTGGACTCTCTACTGGAGACCTGGAGCTTGACAAGTATTTTCTATTCAAGAGAGACCTTACAATCATCAATGGCATATCAAACATTGGTAAGAGCACATTCTCGCTCTACTCAATAGTTAGTTCGGCTGTCAATCACAATTGGAGATGGATTATTTTCTCTGCAGAGAATAGAACCGCGGCAATCAAGATGAAGCTTATTCAGTTCGCCTGCAATCTTCCAGTCAAGGATATGTATCCTCACGAACTAAAGAAGGCATATGCTTGGGTAAACGAACACTTTACGATTGTAAGCAACAATAATATATACAGCTATACCGATCTTATGATATTCGGAGAGAAGCTAATCAGGCAAGGTAATTACGATGGATACTTTATTGACCCATACAATTCGCTGAAAATTCAGATGAGCGGAGGCTCTGCGCTGAGTACCCACGAGTACCACTATGAGGCCGCCTCTGAGTTCCTGAACTTTACTCAGAAGAACAATATGGCTCTGTGGCTATCTACTCACGCCGTAACTGAGGCTCAAAGAAGAAAGGGAGACGATGGCCTGCCTCAAGCCCCGTATGCGGAAGATACAGAAGGTGGCGGAAAATTTGTCAACAAAAGTGATAATTTCTTGACATTTCATAGAAAAATTCAGCATTCAAACGTAGACATAAGAAGGACTGTTGAGATACACGTTAGAAAAATACGAGAAGTTGAGAGCGGCGGAGAGCCCACTCCCATTGACTATCCCGTATTATTTGAGATGAATAATATGAATACTGGCTTCATAAATAAGTCCACGAGAAAGCCTATGTTTCTTCCCATACTTAAGTCCGACAACTCAGACAAGCAACTAAGTATTGGAAATCAGTACCCTTTCTAGTATATTTACATAATGCTAGATGATTACAATGAGATTGAAATTCAACTACCGAAACCTCCAAGCCTTAATCACTTCTATAGTGGTAAGCACTGGACGTCTAGATCATCTAAAAAAGTATCTTACTATAGCCACATTAAAAAAGCACTTGATTCCATTGACTCGTGGACTATGGATCGGTTCAGCATTGATGTTAGGTATAACTGCAGATACGACGTGGATAACGCTATTGTATGCACTAAGTTTCTGTCTGATTATCTTCGCAATAGTGGATACGTTAAAGACGACACGCCAAAATATTTTATATCACAACGAACACAATACGACGCAACAGTAGAAAAAGAGCAATTTGTAGTAAAAATAAAGTGTTACGGATATAAACTAAAAGATAATGAGCGCGGAGAAAATAACCCAGGCGGAATTGAGCCAGCTGTACTTCAGAGCAGCGGCAAGAATTCACGATCTGGCAAACGAAATGTACGAAAACCTACATCAGCCAAACGGACTTCCAGTAGAAAGCCAAGAGGAGGTAGCGACAATAACAAATAAGTATAGTCGTTGGTATAGAAGTGAACTTGACTTTATCAGATCATCTATTCAGGAATATTTAGAGAGCTTATGATCCTTCAAGAAAAGGACTTATTCCTCCTTATAAAGGAACACTTGCTCCCAGATCTTGAACAAAGCGAAGAGCGATTGTCTAAGTACGATTGTTTCTCTCTTGAGAAAATGATAGACATAGAGCTTAAGTGTAGAAGGACTCATTACGATGATCTAATAATTGAAAAGATAAAATTTGACGGGCTTATATTGCGCTCTGAGAAGTATAACACAAAGCCAATTTACATCAATTCAACGCCGAATGGCATATGGTCTTTCAATATATCTGCGCTTCCTGAGCCGACCTGGAAAGACCGAAAAATGCCAGCCACTACAGATTTCTCAAACAACAATATGGTAATCAAGCAAATAGGTTATTATAATGTATCTTTGGGTAAAGACATTACTGGTCTTTTGAAATTGAAATGACTGGCGTATCTTGGATGCCCTAATCCTTAATTCGCCTTATGAACACAGTAACAACTAATCCGATGGAATGGCACTATTACACCAACAAGGCAAAGAAGAGGAAGATAGATGAACTCTTGAAACAAGCAGCAAATTTGTTTGCAAACTGCGACCCAACAGTTGAAGCCCGAAACGAAGCGCGTAAAAAAGAAAAGGAACTGATTAACGAAATCGCAAAGATTGACCGCCACTTCGCAGAGCGTTGCGGATGGCAACAAAATTAAATTTATGAAACAACACCTATCATTACCTCTCCTCTTTGAGGCGAAGCAGATTTTCTTTGACGGAAAAATTGAAAAGAACAGAGTTAGATCAAACGTATTGAAGCGTATGGCTTTCTGTAATGCCTTTAATGATTATGCCACAAAAATAAATATGGGTGCGGTCATTGACAAGAATCATTCCACCGTCATACACTACAACAAGCAACACGAATGGCACTCAAAATATTGTAATGAATACATTGAGTATTACACTGTAGCAGAAGCCCTTGTTTCTCAGTATGTAACCAAAGAAGAGGACTTTGGCGGACTAGACAAGCCAGTTATGGTTGGAATCATTAGAGACCTACGCCACACCCTTAATGTAAAGCAAGTTGAGATAAGTAACCTGAATCAAATCATAAAGGATCTTCGTAAGCAAATAAAGGATGCTGAAGATGCTAAATGGAACATTAAGACTTATAGCGTTATTTAGAGCAAGCTCCGTTCTTACAAGTACATTCTACTGGGCGCGTTGTGCACCAGCGAATTAGGATCCGCAAGCTTCGCAATCTTCTGGATTGTCAATGTTGCAGGTTGGCTGTTCTTGTTCTTCTAGGTCGTTCAACCAATTATCAAAAGAATTATCTTCCTTGCCCACGGTATCCTTTTTTATAGAGTTTAGATGTCTTTATCTTGCTTGTCTTTGTTTTCGCCACAACATTCGGACGACTGATCTTAGGCTTTGCCTTGAAAGCCATTGATGTCTGCAGTTTTGCCATATTAAAGCCTTATCGATTTTCGGACTACTAAGATAGCAATTGCAATTAATAGTAATGAGACGAGTCCCCAAAAGGTATATCGCTGAACTCGCTGAAATCCAGACTCAATAGACACGAGTTGAGGAACGTCAACGCGAACAGTGCGTACAATAGTATCAGAATCACAACCGCCATCGATTATTAGGGTGTCGTAGCTCCGCATAATCTTGACTCGGAACCTGTCCTTTACTATCTCCACTGTGTCGACCTGCGATAGCGTGACCGTATCCCTGACAGCAATCGGCTCGGTAACAACCGTGTCCGTGACAATCATCGTAGTCGGCTTCAACAATTGCGGATTCTTCCTGACGGCTGTCGACAGGTGCCATTCTGCTGAGCACCCAGTTAGTAATAGGGTGGCTAAAAACAATGCTTTTAATCTCATTCTTCTGGGACTTCATAACCTGATAATATGTACGCTTCTTCTGCTGCTTTAAATTTTTTCTTTACTGATTGACGTGCATCATACAAAAGCTTCATATTCTCTTTTTGAATAGCAATATTTGCGATTGCATCATACATTCTTTTTATTTCACTTAGCTCTGCTAATCTGTTTTCTCTTGCGCTTCCTTCCAGGTCGATATATTGGACCTTACCTTTAGTTCTAAACTGATCAGAGAAGTAATAAAATTGCGTGCCAACATTGTATTGGTAGTCGCGGATGATAGCACGAGATGCAAATCTTGCTAGAGCATCAAGTCTATCGTACTGATCTGCTTCAGCTTCGGCTCTCCTTCTCTCGTCTCTATATGCGGAAGACGCAAATGGAGGAATGATTAGAGATCTTAGCGTGTGCTCGGTATACTTGTACGCTTTCGTTTGGAGGTCGTCATAAGACTCAACGATATCTCTTCCATATACATCTTTGTTCTCAGCCAATCTGGTTAAGAACGTAACACCCATATTCAAGGATAGTAGGTCCGTCACATATTCTGGGAACGAGCCAGGATCCCTAACTAAGTCAAAGAAACTTCCGTATGGATCCTCCATTGAGTAATCGTACACGGTTGCAATTCCATCCTTTGAAATCTTAACTGGGATGATGCTATGTCCCTCCATCCAGTTCGGTCTAGCTGCGCCGATGTCGTCAATCAACTCGTCGTCGTCTCCAAGGGCTGCAGATGCGAGTGCAGCAACGATAGACAATCTGAGTCCAGCAATCGCGGCTGAACCCATAAGTCTAGCTGTTCCTGCTTTGATGTGGGCCGCTTTCTGCTCCTTGCTTAAGCTCTTATCCTTTAGTGCCTTTACGATGTCCTTATTGCCCTCGTAGATATTCATACCAAAGCTACGCAAGGCTTCAAGTTCAAATGAAACAAAGTCACCCAAAGGAAGAACAGCTATTTTAGAATACCACTTGGGAAGCTTTGAGAATGTCGGTGTTGTTTTCTTCACGAGCTCTGCAGCTTCGAATGCAGCTTTTTCTTTCTCTGCCTTTGTTAGCTCGTCAAACTTCTTTCCGTATAGCTTTCCAGCTTGGCTATCAAGCTCTGAGCGGAAGACAATTAGCTTCGTGTAATCGTCCACAGAAGCGTAGAGGCCGCCCACTTTCTGATCAAAGCCAGCAATAGCATCACTTACTTTCTCGTATGCGTTTCTGTAATCGCCATCGTTATTGGCTCGGCTATACATAACGTCAATGAAGCCCATCAGGTTCGCGTTAACGCTCTGTCCCATTAGGCCGTACTTGGCTGCCAAATCAATGAGCTGTTCGGTTTCTGGATCAACCTCCCCTTTGATCATAAGCTTGGCTCTGTTCTGCATATCCGAGATGAATGATGCATTAACAACTCCGTTCGCCATAATCGTATACCAACCGCCTGTCAAGTTCTTTCTCCACGTCGGTAGGTTGTAGATTACTTTTGATTTACGAGCCGCTAGAAGCGTTTTAAAGTATATATCTGACCACCACTGGTTGCCTTCGTAGATTCTTGGATCAACAAGGGCTTCAAATATATCCTTGTGAACGTATCTTCCGTTGAGCGGAGAGAACCTGTCTGTGACCATTCTGAACTCGCCAGACACCTTCTCGGCTTCAGTAGCTTCGTTCTTGATGTATTTCTCATCACCTCCAAGCGATTGGCTGATAGCATACAGCATATGACCCTTATACTTGATGGAAGAGAGGGCATTCGCTGTGTCTGAGAACACGATAATCGGGTCCGTCTCTTTACCTAATACATTCTTGATGGTATCTGGCAAGCTCTTTCTTTGCCTAAACTCTTGGCTTGGAAGCCTGATAGAAGACGGGCTAATTTCTCCGAGCTTCTTGAATCGCTCTCCAGATCTAATCTTTTGGATTTCGTCAAGGTACAACTGGATAGACTCTTCTGCTTTCTTTTTAATTTCCTCGCTCTCCTGGCTAAGAATCTTCTCTGTGTAGTCCCGCTGTTGAGCTTGGTACTTGGCAATGTTTCCGCTATCCATAGGAACATCGCCCATAAGCTCATTAAACAAAGCGGATTGATTCTCTGAAAGCTTCGTTAAGCTTATGACTTTATCCTCAATTTCTTTTTGCTCATCTCTAAGATTTTCAAGCTCCTTCTTTGCATCAGCTTGTGACATTTCGCCACCTCGAACTTCATCTTCAATAAGTCTAATGCGTTCATTGATGATTGACAAATCAATACTGGACTCACTAATTTCCTCTCTTGTTTTTTCAATATCAAATAGCTTGGCGATTTGAGCGCCCCGCATCTGTTGGAGAACTTGAAACTCGTAAGCAACAGCTTCGGAAATAGCTCTCTCAGAAGGCTCGTACCTATCATCCTTCCAGAAGCGATACGAGTTACGCATATACGACCCCATATTATTGATGATCGTAATCGCAAGCTCTGGGCTCAATCTATAGAAGGCTGGATTTGAAATGAAGTCCTCCGAAAACGAATCAATGTAAGCGCGCATTGCAGAAGCCTGCGTGATGATTGCTTTACCGTTTGGCTTTCTAGCAAGAGCGTCAAGCTGGCTATCCATAATGCCATCTGTCATCAAGAGTCTTGTAAGTTCAAGCGTTTCTGGATCTGCATTCTTTAAGAGGGTATCCAGTCTCTTTGACTGATTGATAATCTTTCTTCTCTCATTGTTTACTTGAGAGGTCATATTGGTCTTGAACATACGAACGATCCTCTGGTCTTTCGTCCAGGCCTGATTAACGATCGAGCTTACTGCTCTCTCGATGAAGCTTTTCTTGCCGTTGAACTTGACGTTTGTATCACCCTTTGAATCTTTCTCGTCGGCAAACTCCTGAACATCGTCTTTATCAATTACCTCTCCAGCAATCTCTGCTTCCTTTCTCTGTACAATTTTCTCAAAGTACTTTACCAAATCGGGATTGTACTTTTTATCCATCAATATTCTCAGGTAGTCTTTTACAAAGTCAAGCATTTTTTCAAATAGAGTTCTTATTTCACTAACGGTGTACTGTTCGTTATACATCCATTGAGTGAACTGTGTCGCAAAATACTCCTGGTAGCTTGCGTTTGCATTTGAGTGGGTAATGCCTCCTAGACCTTTTTCAGATCTGTACCTTGAAATTGTTTCAGCTAACTGGCGCTCCCCATTTACATCTTCTTTGAATCTATCTCTTGCGTATCTTAAGAATTCAATTCTGTCTTTTGGAGAAAGAATGTTGTAAAATCCCCAATGGCCAATTTCGTGTGCAAGACTTGGTGCATTTTTGGCTTTAAGAATATTCTTGCCGAAGTTATAAAAATTACTAGCCCCTTCAAGCCCTAAAGATGTCTCTGAAGGCCGTAAAAAATTAAACAGAACATCTCCCTTGATGGTGCCAATTAAGCTCGTTAGAATTTCTTTCTGCTCTTTTGAATATGATCTTGAAGAATTAATTTTATCAATCACCTCTTTCTTTGAGGCAGCAAATGTTCTTTTATCAAGTGGAGACAGAACAGCGTTTATCTTCTCTAAATCAATAAGCTTTGCCGTTACGTCATCTATTGAGGCTTTATCCTTATAGGAGAATCTGTTGCCTTTTGCAATGAGGTTTCTAACGTCTTTAGCTGATAGCAACGAAGTATCGTTGTATTGAGATATCTTTTTCCCGTTATCTAAAACAACATTTGCAGCATTTGGGAATAATCTCTTTACATCCGCAACAGAAATAGCGGGGAATCCTTCTGGGTCGTATTTAACCCAATCAGCTGGCTCAGACTTATCCTTTTTTGGCTCATAGTCAAGAGTCTTTGTGTTGAACTCATACTGCTGTCCAGTAGGATTGAAATACTTATAGAAGTCGCTTTCGGAGAACTCAGTACCAATATTTTTTGTAATGTTCTTAAGATTTATTTTTCTCTCCTTTGTTCTTTTTGTTACGCCAGTATCCACCACAACGTATACGTCATCCTTTCCGAAGCTAAGACGCTTGGCTGTATCCGCTGGCAATTCTGCGGTATATCCGCCATTAATAACGATCGGAATTCTGGCAGCTCTCTCGGTATACTCTCCAGAAGTAATCTTTTCTTCAAGCTGATTGGCTGTTAGGTCAATGATCTTTCTCTTGCCTAATGCTGGAGTTACTGGATCGATTCTAACCTTGTAAGTAATAGTTCCATCTGGCGCAGTAAATTGTCCCTCAACCAAGTGTGTTTCACCCTTCTTAGTAGTGTATGCTTTTCCAAGATAAGAAACGGTTGGCTCCTCTTTCTTTGGGGCTTCTTCCGCTTTTGCCGCTTCTTCTTTTTTAGGGGCTTCTTTTGCGGGCTTAGATTGCTTCAATAAATCACTAAGCTCTTTCTCTAGATCTGCTATAAGCGGCTCATAATATGCATAAATTCTATCAATTGTCCCCTCATTAACAGAAGCTCCATCAAGCATTGCTAACTTATTGGTTCCCTGCACCTCTCTTATGGCTTGCCTTACGCGATAAGTCTCATTGATTTCCGCATTCATCAAACGAACTATCTCATCTTGTAGTCGTTTGTTTTCTTCTTGAAATTGTTTATTTGATTCCGGCTGTGCTGCTTTTAGCTCTGGCTTTTCCTCTACTGGAGCAACAGCTTCGGGCGCTTTTACGCCAGAAAGTTCAACACTTGTTTCGCTTGTTCCAACCATTGAGAGAGGCCAGCCAATAGCATCTGCAAACCTAGAACGATATGTTCCCTTTCTTGTTCTTTCAGTATCTGATGACCCTCTTGGTGCGCCATTTATGTATGCCTTGAACTCCGTTCTTCCGTCTTTTTCGTAGAACTCAAGCTTTACGTCCATCTTTTTATCCCTAGCTGTTCCAGCTTTGTCTTTTGGGATTACGTATGAGAATGATACCGTTTCTCTGGGATTGAATTTAGCTACTACGCTATCAATAAAACTTGACCTTAGCTCGTCTCCCTTTTTACTAAGGGCCTCATCTATCGTAAGCTTGCTTCTTTCGTCTCTGTATTTTTTAGCTTCAGAAGAAACATCGCTCAGCGCATCAGCTGGCTCTCTCTTTGCTGGAGCAACAGCTTCTGGAGCCTTTTCAGCAGGGGCTTTCTTTGCGCCAGCCACTTCTACAATCTCAATGGCTGCTGGATCAAACACTACAAAGTTTCTTGCGTCTCCAGCTCCTCCCTTTGAATCATATACAATTCCGCTATATCCTGATCGCTGCAAGATTTCGGTAGCCTTTTGTTTTCCGAATGCGTCAGCAAGGTCTGCGTACACAGCGCTGTTTGGTACCTTCTCAGCCTCAATGCTACCTTGAACAAAATACTCGGAACCTTCTGAGGCATCCTTAAACGCTTCAAAGTGTGGAGGATAATCCTCTCTGTCTTTGTCTAAGTATTCTTGATACTGAGATTGCTCTTCTGGAGTGAGCTGTACTTTATCAAAATATCCATCCGTTACTGGCTCTCTCCAAGGCAGCCAATTTTCCGTTTTACCGCCTTTAATTTTTACGGTATACAATAAACCAGTCTTATCCTCAGAAAGTTTCTTAGCGTAGCTCTTGGCTATGTCAGAAGACTCCGTGAAGTATAATCCATATCCAAACGCTTGTCTTCCTTCACCCGTTCCTACGTTTTCCAAAAGGAACTTATCAAACTCATACGGGCTTCCGTGACGAAGAACAAGGTCGTCTCCCTCCTCCTCTACTATTTGAGGTCTTACTTCTTTTTCAGGTGCTTGAAGAACTCCACTTGGCGCAGGCGCTTCTGGGCTTGGGACTTCGACAGGTTCGGGCTGGACAGCGGGCGCCCCTTCTTCGACAGGACTTGGTACCCCTGCTTCTTTTTCACTAGCATATTTCTTGTATATTTCTGAGGCTTGATTATATAGATTTTGTATTTTTTCTTTTTGGATATTTGAAATGTCTTCGTCTTCAATCGTTCTGAATTCATTCATTGCCCTCTTGATTTCAAGCTGCAATCCTCTAAATTTCTTGAAGTCTTCTACATTTTTTTCGCTCATATATTTCACGACCTCATCTGTGCTGCTATATAGATCTCCGAGCTCGTTCTGTAGGGCTTCTCGTTTTTCCTTTACGATTCCCTTTTGATCTTGAGGAATATTTGGATCTTCCTCTTTTTCTTTTAGATTTTGTATCTCCTTGTTAAGCTTTCTCTTCTTCTTTTCTGTTTCTGGCTCAACAACAGCGCCGATTCCTCGTGACGCGAGATATGTTCCGCCACCCATAAGGCTTCCAATGATAGCGCCTTCCGTAATCTCAATAGGATCAATCGGATCGCCAGTCATAAAGTTCAAGATGGTTTGCTGTGCAGCACTAGCAACAGCTTCTTCAAAACCCTCCTCAAGGGTAGAACGAACGCCAGCTGGAACCGCGGAGAAAAGTCTGTCTTTAAACTCGCTTGTAGTAAGTTGACGAATATCGCTCTTTCCAAGAGCGCGTCTAAGCGCTCTAATATCTCCAGCGAAAAGTCTTTCAGATAGTCCCTCCACAATACCAGATCCAACGCCATACAGCATCTTCTCTTGAGAGGTCATATCTGTTCTATCTTCTACCTCCCTGAGTGCTGATCCAGCGGATGAAACTCCAAGCGTTGTAATACCAGCCGTTCCTCCTGTTGCTGCGATAAGAGCTAGCTGTGGGACCTGTTGCAAAAGCTGCGGCCCAAGAATTGAAAGACCAACACCAACGTCTCCATCAGCCATATTCTGCAAGAATCCCTTGCTGATTTGCTCATCTGTCAATCCAGAGTTGCGCATACCAGCAATAGAGCTGAGCTCAACATCTTCAAGTAAATAATTTCCAAGTTCCGTGGCTGGCTCAAAGCCAGATGCCTCGCCAACAAACTTTACTACGCCGCCAAGAATAGATTCAGCGCCATTAATGATTGGACTTACAACAGATACATAAGACTCTTGACGCTCTTTGATTTTGCCTTCGCGTTCTTGGAAATCTTTTCTGTCTTTCTCAATTTGATACTGGACGTTTCTATAAGCGTCTCTTTTGAGACGACCAAATGCAGCCGAGTCTACTTCTCCAGCTTCTGTGAATAATGCATCAGGTAGCTGTTGGACTGCTGGGTCATTAGAGTATGCTCTATAGATGTTGTAAAGGCCATTGTAATACTCTGGATCTTTTTCAATCTCAGAGGTCGTCATATTGCCTCTAGCTATGGCATTGAAAAGTTGTACGGAAGATCCCCTTGGCTTATTCTCGGATATATCCAATGCAAAGTATTCCTCCTCTGAGGGGAATCCTGATACCGATGAATCTTCTCTTTTTTTTTTAAAAGAACTTACGGCACCATTGATTTCATCATCCGTATAGCCAGCGAACTTAAGATTAGATATGAGCAAATCTTGGTTTCCTTTGGCATACGCTTCCTCAAAGGCTTTGATTAGATCTTCGTCCATTAGTAGATATTTACTACAAATATACGACTTTATCTCTAGGCCATCATTTATCTACTGATGCTGGAGTAATCCTTGTAGTTTCTAATCATCCTTCTATATACGTATCCAGTTCTATTGCTAGTTACTGAATCTACTATTTTCTTATCGGCGGCCAATCTATTTTTTTGCTCTTCGGTCCTTCTTGCGGCTGGCGTAGAAAGATTCTTTCGAGCGGCCTCAATATCGCTTTGAAGTCTTGCAACATACTGAGCAATAGACTCACCCTGTTCCTTCTCAATGCCAGTCACATCTCCAACTTTGATGGCGTCTTCAGATAGTTTTGGATATATTTCTCCAGCCGCCTGATCCTTCTTTGATTTTTCTGATTGAGTTTTTCTTTCAGCTACCTTTTTTTGTTCCTTTTGTAGGTATTGATCTTGATATTTCTTGATATTCTTTCTAATCCAATCAACATCTTCTTGGCTTGGTGAAGCTATATTGATTCCAGCTTCTCCTGCGTCTACGATCATATTGCCATATTCGCCCCTTCTTTCAACAAGGCCTCTAATGATTTCTCCAGCTGCTGACGGGCTTGATTCTGCAACGCCAAGCGCTCTGTTTACCGCATTGTTGTCATCTGCAAATGTCTCTCTAATGACATCAATATCTACAACAGCCTCTTCTCTTGGAACATACTGCCCAGCCTCTGGCGCTTTTACATTTTTTCTTACGAGCTCTTGAGCTGCATCAGTCAAGCTATTAAAGAATCCAGATCTTTTAACATCTGTATCTATAGACTGCCCAATGCTTTGCCATAAGTCATCAGATGAGTCAATCCATTTTTCTTGAACTGGGCCCTCTGGATCTTTTGGATCTTTTTGTTGGACCTGAACTTTAAGGTTTCCTTGTGCGTCGATTCCAGCTCTAATTACTGTTTGGTCTCCAACAACAGCTTTTACGCCGGGGATGTCAATAATAGCCAATTGATTTTCGGCATCCCATCTTGGCACTCTTGCTCCATAAAGCGAATCTGCCATATCTCCTGTAGATCTTTTAGAAATATCAAGTTGGCCCCTTGCAATGTTAAGTCTTTCCCTCGCTTCTCGACCAAATGCAGTTAAGCTAAGTCTATTTGCGGTTTCATTTGCGACTCTACCTTTCCATTGCTGTAAAAATTCTGCTTGTTGCTCGGGAGCCATATTGTCTATCTCTTCCAGGCTTCTCAAGTTGCCGCCAACGCCAATAATACGAGAATCAAGACCTTGAATAGCTGCAGCATATTTTGAAAACGAAGGGTCTGACAACTTGCTATCGATGTACGAGTTTATCCAATTGTCTCTTCTTGCCTCTGAGATGATTCCGTTTCTGTCTGCGTACTGATCTTTAACAGAATCCCAGTCCTCTATCATTTGAGTAATAGTGGCGTCTGGACTTCCTTGATTTGGACGCATACCAACTGGAAGCTCTACGATTGATGATGCAGATTGATACAGGTCTTCAAACCCGTTGTACCTTCTGTCCACTAGGTCTTCAATTTGTTCTTCTAAATCAGAAGACGTGATAGCATACTTGGTTGGATTCGCATAATACTCGGAGCGGATGCGCTTTCCTTCGTCAAATACATACTTTCCAGCTCCGTGAGCTCTTGCGTAATTATCGTATGCGTTACTCAGCGCTGTGTAATTGCCAGCGGACTGCTCTCTTGCATAGCTCTTTGCGGCTTCTTGCCACATATCAAACTTCTCTTGAACAACTGGCATAGCACCAGGCGCGATGATTCCCTCTCTTTGCTTGAATTGAGAAAGAGTTTTTGCAGCCTCAAGCTCGTCAGCTCTTTTTTGACGATTGAGATTGTATTCCAGTTGTGCAAAATCTGGAAGCTGTATTACGCCACTTGGTACGACCTTTGCCATTACTTCTGCTTATTGAATTTCTTAAGGAGGCTACGGAAGTAGGCGCTCTCTTTGCTTAGTTTCTTTTGCTGTGCGGGGTTCAAGATAACCTCTCCGCCAGTCATCTCGCCTACTTTCTTTCCTTTCTGAACGATATCGATTGGGTTTGTCTTGTGGCTAAATTTACCACCAGTCATCATACCTCCAGCATTAAAATTTACTAATCCAAGCTCTTTTGCTCGCATAAGAGCGTCGTATTGCTCTGGAGTGATTCCATATTCAGCTCCAACTGATGTCAAAGCTTCGCGTTGAGGTAAAAGGGCCTCGATTTCTTGCCCGTAATATTGGTTCATCACAGCATCGGGCGAAGAAAAAACTATTGGCCTCAAAAGGCTGGCTCTATCAAACATTCCTTCTCCAACTTTTGATCTTTGAGCCTCTTTCGTTACAGCTTGTTGTCCAGCCATACGTTCGATTGACTGAGCTGGAGAAACGATCGCCATAGCCTCCTCGCTCATTCCAGCTTGTGCTTCTGGCGCGGCAGCGCCTGCCTTTTTGTCGAATGACCCAAGAACAGCAGCCTTGCCGATGCCACCAAGAGCTCCAGCAATATTCTGGAGACCACCCTCCATAGCAGCCTGCGCAGCCATACGCTCTCGCTGTTCGCGACTTAATTGACGAGAAATCTCTTGCTCTGCGCCATACGCTCCCATTTGAAGAGCGCCCATTTGTGCGGCTTGTCTCTTTGCTAAAATGTCTTGAGTTCCGAGATCGGCAGCGCGAATCATACCAGGTAGTGCACCAACTACGGCACGGCCTCCAGCCTGTTGAGCCGCTGCAATTCCAGTAGCTGTTGCCCTGTTAATCTCTTCCATACGTCTACGCTCAAGATCTGCTTGGCGAGAAAGCTTTAGCATTTCGGCGTATTCAGATGGTCGTCTCAGGGAAGCTTCCTTAATATCTTTAGCCATTTGTTGGCCCTGATACATCTGGTAGGCGCCCAGGCCTAACTGCCCGAGGCCAGCTAGTCCAGCTACCACGCCTCCTACAGCGTATTTTTTTGTTTCCTTATTCTTCTTTGAGCGCATAATACAAAGGTAATTATTATTGTCCTAATTGGTTAGCAAGGTTTGACTTAGCAAATACAGCATTTACAGCGTACAATTCAATCTCAGTCTGTGAATCATTTGTGAGGCGAATCTGTGCGTAGTAGTCACGCATTTGGTCTCCTTCGATGGCTCCGTTTGCAATGGCTACAATTTCATCTCCAGCAATAACACCCGCAACAGCAGATCCACAAGTAATGGTGGTCTCATTTGAGACACCAGCAATTGTATTGGTAATGCTTACAAGAGTTGATCCACTAACCTTATACAAGGTAGCGCCAATCGGGAATGTAATATAGCTGATATCTGACGTAAATACAATATCTGAACCAGATACCGAATCGACAGCTCCAAGAGCAAACACTTCAGAGCTTCCGCTCAAAGCAGTGATTGTCGTTGTTCCAGTATTAGCTGAGCTATCGCGAGGCACATAAGCGTACCAGTTGCGTTCACGCTGATCGTAGTCCGTATCTGCAATGACTGCGCTTTGGTCTGTATTGGTAATGGTGGTATCCCAAGCAGCTGTTCCCTCAAGGCTGATGGACTCATAGGTCTTAACCATTGACGGATTGAATCCAGCAACAACCTCCACAACTGAGCCGTCTTGAGAGCCGTAGTATGTAGACCTACTTGCTCCGCTATAGTGCTTATACATAGCCCCATTATAGAACGTGTAAAGGGTGTCGTCAATGCAGGTAATGTTTTCTGGAATGTATGAATACCGAGTATTCCAGACGGCCGCATCAGTGTTATATGCTACAGTGAAGGAATCAAGTGTTTGGCTTGCGCTTCCAATAGTTCCATCATAGTCACCACAGCTGTTGTCAAATACAAACGTGCCGCGAGCAACATCAATAGTTACCATCACAAAGAAATCGTAGGTGCTATTGGTAGCAATTCCATACAATGTTGTTGGCGTTGTTCCAATATATTCTTCTCCGATAATGATTGGTTGTCCGTCGGCAAGGCGATCCAAGAAGATGACAGCATTGATGCTATTGTCAAATGTATCGCAGATGTCATTGAAGTTTCTGTATTCAGTATCTGCCTTGAAGATGATATCGTCATCGTAATCAACGCCTCCGTAAATAACAGAGCCATCAGATGCAACCTGAAGGGTATAGGTAGCTACAGGATTTTGGAATAACACGTTTGCAGCACTTGCGAAACAAGCGAGCCCTTCAAAGGTCCCTCCATCGTCCAATACGCGCTCTTGGAATGCTGTTCCAACAGCTAACCCATCTCCATCAATCGTAATCGTTGAAGTGTATACTGGAGATCCAGCAACAATGTACTCTCCAGCCTCTTCGTCAACGCCTCCAACGACACGCTTTACAGATGCTACCTCAACGATATCGGAGAACAAATCCTTAAAGTAGGAATCCATTCCCTGCTCGCTAATTGGCGTAATGCCATCACGAGAGATGCGCACAACCTTTCCGTTGCGAATGTCAGCAAAGTAAATGCGCCCAGACTCAACAGCAACAGACTCTGGGTTGTCGTTTACACCGAAGTCCCCTTGATAGTACTGAGGCGTTCCGACAACATTGGTAGATACAGTAAGAGACTGCGATCCGTCTGAGTATTCCACAAGGTTTCTGTTCACAGGGAACAGACCACACTTCTTATCCTGCAAGAACACGACGCTATCGTCGCGGTTGTGCATATAACGCACAGAGCCGTGAATGTAGTTTAAGTCGTAGAAGTTTGCCAGCGTAGGATTAAATGAAGACAATCCGTTTGTTTGAACATCAATCAAGAAAGGATCTGAGTATGTTACAGAGCCTGTGCGATACACCGTTTTAGCGTCAGGCAACACCGTAAACGGTCTACCAATAGACGTGTTGTTTGAGGTAAAGAAATCTGATACCGCTCCAGATTCAACGTATCTAACAAGATAGTTAAAGGTCTTTGGGTTGTAGCCATATCTAAGTTGACGCAAACGGAAATAAACATCTCCCTCATCAAGCTGCACAACACAATCCGTTGAGTTTTGAATGTTGACAGTATATGTGGAAGCAGCTGTAAATGAACCAGTTAGAAGGCTGGAATAAATGTAGTAGTTATATGAGCCGCTTGTTGATGCGTGTACGTTTGTTACAATGAAGCTGTTCCCGCTGCCGTCAGACATAATGTCTCCAGCGTACATAATATAATCGCTTCTGAACTGCAATGGGCGCTCTACTTCACAGCGAATAGAGTATGTAGGGATAGAGGTTCTATCGCCAGCCATTACTCCATTTACATTTACATCGTATGAGCGACCGATTTCATAGTATACTTCTTCAGTAGCCTCCTTGCGTTTACGATAGATTTCAATAACGCATTTGTCGTCCCAATTATCTGTGTTTGAAATGATACTTCCCTTGTCCCATCCGCTAATAGATTTATCCTTGACAACCAAGAACCAACCAGTGGTGCCATAAGTGGTGTCATCATTAGTACTATTTAAGATAGGATTGGTTGTTACATTGTCATCAAAATACTTGTAGTCTACAATTTCAAAATCAACATCAACAGGAAAGGTTGATCCGCCATATGATACAACTCTTAAGCGGTCTCCTTTGGAATATGCATATTCAAGGTTGGCTCCCTTTGACTCTTTATATGAATCATCTTTACCTTCAAGAGAGCGCATAGATAGATAGAATACATCATTGTTTGATGTTCCTGCGTTTGAATTTATAGCTTCTATGTTTGTCGCGTAATATCCTTCAATTACAGAATACTCTAAGAAGCTTTGAATACTGCCCTGTTTTACATATACTGGAGACCAACGCCGCGCCCAAGAGGGAGCTGAGTTGGCGATACGCATAACGATATTACCAACGCCTTTATTCGCTCTATCGCCATACCAGTCAAGATAAACTTTTCCAGCTTTTTGCACTCCAGAAGCGCGATTTCTGTCGTCATAATAAACAATACCAAGATTGTGCGATGCTCCAGACTTAAAACCTTTGTATCCGTTTATATTTCCAGAAACAAAAGTTGATGAATACAAAACAGACGCAGACAACGACTTTGATGAAAAAGTTCCATTTGGATTGGCTGTGTTGTAGTCTGGGGCTATATCACCATATACGTAGTCTGTTGCTGAATAGTATGTAAAGTTTGTTGAGTCTCCAGTATATAGTAATGGAGTTTGAGTTGCAAAATTTACCTCTTTATTAAAGTCAATATTATTGTTAGGAAGAAGAGGAACTCCATCAGCGAGAGTTCCTTTTCTTATCGCCTTAATATTTAATGTAGAAGAATTTAGATTTAAATATAAGGTTAATTTATTTGTTGTTGGATTAAATCCAGCACTTGAAATACTAACCGTCCCTATTCCGCTAAAAAATAACCATCTCGCTATTTTGTGTGTACCAAACTGATTTAATACTCCAAACTTTTCATCAGTAAGGTTTACAGAATAATCATCACTTGCGGAAACAGGTGAATCAATAGTAAAATTATATGTTTTAGATAGAGCATTTGCTATTGCGTCTGCGACATCTTGTTTTGTTGATCCAGATGGGATTATTACAGCCTCTGATACGTTCAATGGGAGGCCATTTACCATCACGTAATTATCAATAAGACCGCCAGCATTTATTTGATTTAAATCATCATCAAGCTCAACCCAGTGCATAAAATATCCACCAGCATACAATTGAAGCTTTCCAAAAGAAAATGAAACATCAATGCTTAATAAAGACTCAGATGCAGTTGTAGAAACGCTTGATAAATCAAACTCAAGCCGTTTTATAGTTGAGTTTAATGTTCCGCTTGCTGCACCAATATTCTGTACACTTGCACGAATATCATAGTTAGGCCAAAGAGCAATGTCATTCCTTTGGTTAGCGTACCCTTCAGTGTAGTTGCCCAAAAACAAGCGGCTTCCAGAAATCGTTTGAGACTGAGCCGTTAGGGGGACAGCATCATAAAGCTTGTCTGAATCTGTCGTAGAGATAAAGCGGTAGAGCTGGTCGTTCTTGAAGTCCGTATACAAAGTAGCCCCAGACGAAAGAGAGGGGTTGCTAATCTCATCAATGATAAACCAAGCGCCAGTATTGCCATTGCGGGCAAGAACCTCAATGCGGCGTACATCCGCAACGCTTGTGGTTACGGCTACTCGGATTGCGTTGTTTTCAAGCTTTTGCTCATCCGTAATCAGGCCATCACGTAATTGCTGTTGGCTAACGGCCAATTCGCTATATTTTGAAATAGCCGACACTTCTCCGTCAAGATATACGTACCGATATGCAAACTGATACGTATTCTCGTAGATGTTGTTTTCCTGCGTGGTAGAGTCCGTAAAGAAGGAAAGAGTAGGCGGATCAAGTGGTGGTTTTTTAGCCAGAGTGATGAACTCAAGCTTCTCGGAGTCCGTTCCATTGCTTAGGACGCTCGAATAGCCCCCTCTAATGGCACGAGAGACGTTTATTTTCTTCGGAGACGAAATACCATCAGTGAAGTAAAGAAGTGAGTCCTGAGACAAGTTTCTGATTACGTCTCCTTTTACGAAGCTGTCCGCCTGAAACTCAAGAACGGAATCTCGGTATACAAGTTCAGCGACATCAGAGGCTGTGCTAAAGCGATAGATGCTGTGGTCTCCATTGGCGTTCCAAACAAAGAAGATGACAATGCCATCTTTCAAGTCCGCAACAGATCCAATGACCTTGTTTGTTCCAGAGGGTAGTGCGTGAGTCTTGTCCTGCCAGTTTACGCCAGCAGCAAAAGAAACAGCTTCGTTACCATAAGCATTCTTGATGACACCCCCATCGCCATTCATCTCAGCAGATATTCGGACGTTTAGAGCGTCCGTCATCTCGATGTTTTTGACTAAGCGTACATCATCCTCCTTGTTGAGGTACTTAGGAACAATTTTATCTACAGCCATATATTAAGCCTTTGGCGATTGCTTGAAATTCTTGCGAATAGTCTTAAGAGCTTCCTCTTTGCTAAATGATTTCAGACGAGCATTAGCCAATCGGCGCTCATTGTAATATTCTTGACGAGCACGAGCTTTTTCTACTGCTGGAACATTGCTCTTTCGGTCTATAAGCTTATAATAGATGTAAGAACGTACAGCTTGTTCAGCGTATGCGTGAACAGAAGGATTCGCAGAAAGCGCTTCATCAGCAATGTACTCAATGTAAATCTCTGCTACACCCGTTCCGAGAGTGAGTTCAATGCGGTCCTCTTCAATATTGATGCGGTACTCGCCGCTGTAGTGTCCACCTCCGTATCCGTAAAGCCGTCCATCAGTGGTGGAGTTTACGAAGTTGCGATAGATAAAGTCGCTATATCCCAAAAGATAATCGGGTAAATCTCCAGAGTTGTTAGCCAAAAGATTCTTGTTCTTGTTTTCTCCAAAGACATAAACAAGCCCGTCTTCTCCAACAACTCCAATTGTAACGAGGTCAACATAGTCTGCAGGTAGTGTTACGGTGTTTGTGGCACTGACAGCAAGATTGGCTGCCTTGATGCGCTTTAAGATATCAAAGCCCATCTCGCGGATACCGCGAAGGGCTAAGTTCCGAACGACAGTATCTGATGCGTTGTTAGCGAAGTCATCGCTGTCCATTGAAAAGACAAAGTCTGTAACAATCTGCTCAAGTGATATAGTATTCTGCGCCATCTATTAAGCCATTTTTTGTTCGTTAGCGCTGAAGGCATACACGTCTTGGTCGCGTAGATTCACGCCAATGAGTTTAGCCATCTCAATAACGAGCTCAGCAAAGTAGTGCTCTGGTAATTCAAAGTCAACACTATTCGCTGCGCTGTATACCTCCTTGCTTGCTACTACCGTGTAGCCAAAGCGAGGCTGTGTAGTGACCTTAGCTCCGCTCACTGGATTGATTCCTTGAGGCTGCTTGTAGTAGCGCATCTTAACGCTTGCGAGGCTCGTCGGGAACACCTGAACGTCAGAGCTAATCAGTACAACTGGAAAGCTCGTAGAGGGTGCTGAGAGAGTGGAGCGAAGGATATAGTCAATCTTCTCCTCGTCGTATACAATCTCCACGTTCTTAGCGGGAGAATCTGTGGTGATAATAGAAATGATGCGAGCTAAATCGCTGGGCTTGTCTCCTACTCCAGTGGTCAGAGAGATGGTGGATGTCTTTGAGAATGCAGAGAGGTCTTCGTTTGCCTGTTTGACACGAGACTTATCTCGTCCAGCATCGGACTGCGCATTACGAATACGCTTGTTCAATGCCGCATCTTCAAATAACTTATTGAAAATGTTCATCTGAGCAACGGAAGCAAAGCTGTTAAAAACAGCAGGAGTCACGAAGCCTCGTTGGTCCTTGTTGACCAAATCTTTAAGTGCTGAATATACTCGGTTTACGCTTGCCATTGTAGCTAAAGTATTTACACAAAGATAGTAAATAGAAAGAGGCCGCTTTTGGGCGGCCTCAATCACAACAACACACTATGAAAAACAGGAGAACCCTGAATCACATATGTAAATATACGTTACAATTCTGCTTTTTCAAGCTCAGATTTGACAGATTCAAAAGCTGTTCCTCCCTTTTCCGTGAGGCAGAACTGTGTCATAACCTTGATGGTGTCCTGTCCTACTGGTGTAGCGACAATCAAACGATTGCTGTCGAACCAATACATTCCATCCTCTTTGCTGTTAAGGATCTGGAAGTCAACAGCTTTCTTGATGATTGCGCGGACCTGTACGGTAGGATTGTCAAACAACTCAATGAAACGCTTGGGATTGCCCTTAGCCTCCATAAGAAGCTCACGCTTTAGTTCTGCGTTTTTCTGGTTGGTATCCATATTGAGATAGATAGCAACAGGCATCAGTTCGTCAATGCTCTTGTTTCGAACCAAAGAAACCGCATCGTGAAGCAAGAACTCGTTATCCAAGTCTACCTCAGCTTTAGCTTCTGTATTGACAACTTCAAAGGTTCCGCCACCATTGGCCTTATTCATTGGATGCAAGTCCAAAAACTCTTGAAGGTTTGCCTGATTGGAGGGAACAGCAAGAATGCCTTCCTCGAACAATACGTGAGCACGAATGGCATTAGAGCTTTGCTCGTCTGCATATACTGACGGCTCATTTGGGCAGTAACGGATTTGACGGTTGCGACCAGTTTCATTATCGTAGATAATAGCGTCGCTTTTGATGCGGAACAAGATGCCTGCTCCTTTGGGAATCGTATAGACCTTAGCCTTACGTTCAAATTTTTCTGCTGTTGTGGCTGCAGTAGCCTTTGCTGGACGTGCCATAATTGAATAGAATTAAAACAGTAAAAAATAAGTTGGAGAGTAAGGAGGGGCCTAAGCCCCTCCCGTCTCCTAAGTGCCTAATTAGGTGGTCTTCTTCAACAATACGTGCTGGTTAGCAGCGCGAGTAACCAAGTTGCACTCAGAGCGGTAGTTAAACTGCAAAGAGTCATCGTTGGCGTTGGTCACACCCAAGATAGAACCAGTCATCCAGTGCTCCATCTCACGAGAGTAGCCATTGGTTGCCTTGTAGTTCATCTCCAAAGCGGGAGCCTTCGTGCCAGTGCGGGGATCAGCAACTTGCGTCAAAGGAATCATTACACCTTCGTACTTAGAACCAGCCAACAAAGTAGGCTCGTTGAGCAGCTTCCAAGAGTGCTTATGGAAACCATAAGAACCACGCATAAATGAAGCAAAGCCCAAGTTAGCAGCCATTTCGGGGCTGTTATTGAATGAACCGAATTGCGTCATAACACCGCTCGTCAAATTCGAACCGATGCCAGCAGCAATCATATCGTCAAAATCAAGATCTTGAGCGCGGTTAACATACACAGCGTACTCAGCAGCAGCACCTTGCTTGTCCAAAGCAACGATCAGAGCGTCCAAGTCGGTCAAAGTAGAAACACCACCCGTGTTAACGATACCACGATTCTCGATAGCAGAGAAGTAACCTTCAGAGCCATCGCCGTAGCCAGTCAAACCAGCGTTGGTAATTTCTTCACCCAACAGCATCATCATTTCGCGCTTATCCATAAAGCGTTGACGAGTATCATTCTCAGACTTGATGTACCAACGATAGTCGCCGTTACCCAAGTTGATCCAGCCTACGTTCGTAGCTTGAGAACCAGTAACCTTGTAGGTCTCTTTCAAGATCATATAAGGGTTGGTACGCTTAACTACGTTGCTCTCCAAGTATCCAGCATTCTGGCCAGTTCCTTGAGCGAACAAGTTACCAATGATGGGGAAGTTAGCCAAAGTAGCAGCCAAGTTTGCAGAAAGACCAGTGGTAAGCAAGGACTTCAACGTAGCCGTAGCAGCAGTAGAAGTGTCATACTCAGTTACGCTGATAGCAGTAACAATGAAACGGTCTTGTCCACCGATCAATACTACGTCATTCAAACGCAAGTATTTAGCGGCACCAGCAGCCATATTCAATGTGATGGTCGTGTCAGCAGCGGTAGCAGCCGTAGGGGTTGCAGCCTGTGCGGGGTGGAGACGAGTCTCTTCCCAGTACTGAACTTCGTCAGCGGTTCCGTTAGATTTAACGGCGCCAGTAAGCTGAAGGAAGCCAGTGATGCCTTGATTACCGTAGGTCTTTACAAGAGCATCGCGGTTATCAGGAGCATTGATTTCATCGATAAAGTCGCCCAAAGCGACATATTTCGTGGGGTCTAAACGACGAAACGCTGCGGGCGAAAAGTCGGTAGGTTGAGTAAGTGCCATTTTATTTTAGCAGTTTAGAGTTTGAACTTTAACGATGTGTCATTCCCAAGTGCGGCCATCACTTGTTCATATACACTATTTGTGTTTTGGTTGCCAGTTGGTGCAGGACCAGAAACGTCAACATTGGCTGTCTTCTCCACTAACTTACGCTGGCCATCACTCAGTCCTTGACTGTAGATAGCCTTTGCGATTTCGTCAATGTTGTCAATTACAGCACGGTGTGCGTTGAGCATTTCAAAGTTCCACGAACCATCCTCTGCAACATATTGATCAAAGAACTCATCAAGCTTAGCATTCTTTTGTTTAAGCTGATTGCGATATTCTGGCTTAATACCAAAGTTGAACTCAGAGTCGCCCAGCTCGAAGGTCAATGCCTCCAGTGAGTCTACTTCGTCCGACATTGTCTTAATCCAGTCCTTCGTAATCGGGCTCTGAATCTCTTCTTGTGGAGAACTTTGCTGTTCCCGAACGGGGGCCTTATACGAATCACGGATTCGCTCTATTTCCGAACGGGACTTTTGTGCGTCAATCTTGAGTTGGAGCTTGGACAGCTTAATCTCTTCGTCAGAGAAAAGGTCCTCGTCAATCTTATACTTCGATCCTAAAAGAAGGTCTACCTCCTCGTTAGAAAGGTTTGGATACTCAACTGCCATTTGCAATTTGACAGCTGCTAAATCGCCCATTTCGGATGGATTCAGCGATTGGTACGTAAACCAGTCTTGAGGGTCTCGGCCCGTCTCGGCAACGAAGTCGGCAATTGCCTTAACTCGCTCGTCGATATCAGCGCTTTGCTTCGGAGCATTTAAAATCTCAGCGAGTTGATCAATGCTGTCAAAATCCAATCCAAGCCTTTCGCTTATGAATCCTGCAACCGCTTGTTCAAACTCTTCCTGAGACATCTCAGGCTCTTCAGCGGATTCCAAAGAACTTTGAGGTACGTCTACCTCATTGTTTTGTGTAGCAGACTCAGACACCGTCGCATCTGAAACTGTTTCTTGTGGCTCTGCAGGTGCAGGCTCTGGTATTTGCTCTACGGTCTCACTTGAGACTTCTTGAGGCTGTCCCAAAGAGGTTGCATCAATGATTTCAGGCTCTGGAGTGGCTAATTCTTGCGACTCTCCGCTCACCAATTCATATCCGCTCGCTTTAAGGGCTTGCTCTAATGGATTGTCCATACGAAATTAAATTTGATTATACAAGGCAAAATTAAAGTATATAGCCTTGCACAATTGGACCGTCTTTCGTATGTGCTATTTGCGGTATTTAGCTACCTTTTTTGCTATTGATTTTGGTTGAGCAACGAACTGCTTTCCTTTCTTTGTGCCTTCGCGTTTAGCGCGAGTCGTTGCTGCGTACTCTGAAGAACTCAGAGATTTGATTGCTTTTTCTGGGAGATAACGCTCCCCAGTTTCACTTGATGGTTTGCCAGATTTAGTGCGCCAATTTTGCTTAGTCCACTTAGATAGATCTGTTTGCTTTTTGCTGCCTGCGTAAGATCCTCCCGCTTTTTTGTAGGCAGATACAGCGAGTTGTGCTTTTCTTGCGCTCCATTGACCAGCACGGCCACCCTTCGCTCCAGCCTTTATGCGTGCAACTATTTGCTTCCACAGCTTTGGATTCTTTTTCGTTGCTGTTGCCATTTACCATTTTACTTTGTCAGCCCAGTATGCTGCGCTCATTTTACCTTTAGCGATATTGCGGGCGTGACGTGCCTTGAAAGATGCACGCTTCTTCTTCATACGATCAGACTCACCTGCTTTAGGCGCTCCAGCCGTAGATGCTCCTTGCTCTCCAAAGCGAATCAGCTTTACTTTGTCTCCAACCTTAGCGAGTACCATATGAGACTTCTTAGGGTGAGATGGTGTGCCCTTAGGCTTGTTAACGCCAGATAGCCCGTGCTTCTTGAGCATATTTTTAATTCTGTTGTCCATCACGTATAGGATATAAATTCAAAGAATGCCTTTACAAGACCATTGATTAATTTCTTCATCAGTATCTGGTTAATACTTCGTTGATCTCCGTAAAGTGCACGTGAAGCTTCATATCAATGCCTGCCTCCCAGCGGTAACGCTCTTGGCCATCGTTAAAATAGATGATGGTAGGCAAGGATTTAATTTTATACTTTTCGCGTAGTGCAGGATTTGATTCAATATCAATGCGATATAGCTTTGCGCCTGCTATGCGGCTTAAATCTCTGTAGCTGTTGTCTTTGTTGAAACTTGCATTAAACTCTATGATGCTCTTTCCTTCTGGTTGCTTGTGTGAAACAACAAACGGAACAATCAAAAATAAAGAGACGAGTAACGATTTCATCTGATTTCGTATAGACGTGTTTCAATCTTGTCAAGTTGGGTCTTGATGTCCTCAATATTCTTAGCGTTATTCATAATGGTCTCACGCACCAAGTTGTCTTTGAGTTCAAACTCTACACGAGATACAGCGGGTTCTGGAAGTTTTTTGGCCAATTCAATCTCCGCATTGAGATTGTAGTATCCACCAACAGCAATAGATAGTCCAACTCCTAAGGTAATCAAGGTTTTAACGCTAACCCCCAGTAAGGTGTCTTCACCTACTTCGGTGAACTTTCCATCGCCTTCGTACTTTTTCATTTCTTAGCGAATTTTTCAAGCCCAGCAATACCGAAGCTTCCAAGTGTGACGAATACAAATGAATTGTAGACTGTCTCGTTAATGACCAAGTCGTGACCCACCCATCCAGTGATGACATCGGCAAGCATAACCAAGACCATAACAGCAAACGACAAAAAGCCAATGATGGTCTTTTCATTGTACTCGTTGGTGTCTTTGAAGATATCGGCAAACGCCATAGCTCTCTCTTTTATAGTTTTTATAAGACGCATTGTATAAAAATAAATTGAGCTTTGTTTCTCTTACAAAAGTAAAATAAAAAAGGGCACCGTAGCGCCCCTTTTTCCTGTGTCTAAGCTGTTCTTCGCTTACTCCTCAGAGGTTTCTTCAGAAGCCGTGAATTCGCCTGTGGTGAGGTCCAGTGTGCCGTTGCCCATCTCGTCAGATACTTCCTTGCGAGTGGCTTGCATTTTTGCCTCAAGTTCTTTGTGGATAGCAAGGAGTTCATTCTTGCGGTTCTCCATCAGAGCGATAGCTCCAAGTTCGTGCTGTACGGTTTGCATATCCTTCTGAAGATCACGGATAGTCTGTACAAGTTGGTCATCTACTTTGGCCATAGTCAATTAGTTTTAATTAGATAGCAAAGATAAGGAAGATTATGGAACGTCTGTGCTTTGAGTAACGCTGAAGTTGTTTAGGTTGAATGATGCAAGATATTCTTCACCCAAGTTTCCAGAGTTTTCAAAGTTGTAATGATATAGACTTGTGCTGATAGACGAAAGCGATGTGTAGTCAGTAGGCAGTCCGCTGTTGTATATGTCAACCGCATTGATAGACGTGAGAGCTGTTTGGTAATACCACGTCATATCGTCCATAAGATATTGCCCGTTAAAGACGTTAATTACAGCATCAATTCCAGCATTTATAAGCAAAGAAGAATTGGTTGTGGCTATATTTCCAGAGAGCGTTGCCGTAGAGGTAGTTGACGTAAGTGTCAATTGAGACCCGTTCCAGTAAACTTGACTGCGGGCGCTCTGAGATAGGCCACCGTTATACACTACCACGATGTGTGCCCAATCAAAACCAGCCTCCCAGTTCTTTGAAGTTCCAGAACCCGTTACTCCAGTTATGGATGTATTGGCGGCGCTCGCCAAGTTGTATTGATATATAACGGTTCCACTAAACTCATCTTCTACATACAAGAGCAGATTGTTCTCTGGAGTAGTTTGTTCGTGCAGGAATTGGATAGCAATTCTTGGCGAAACAGCGGTGGTATCCGCAATGGCTAAAAATGGCTCTGAGGTTCTTGCCGTTGTTGAAGCCCACTTTGGCTTTAGCCAGAATGAAAAAGAAAAGTCATCAGATTGTACTATGTCAAACGATAAAAAAGATGCCGACTCCATATATGTAGTTGAAAATAAAGTATACTCTGAAGACCTCGTACTATAGTTACAGGGAGCAAGATGGTCATACCCGTACCACTCGCCTACAGTTGCTGGGTTAGCACCGCTTGGTCTGGGGAATCCACAGGTGTTAATTGGAGAATAGTCTCCGTTCTCTGCTTTGTCTATCTGAATGAGGGACGTAGCAGCCCTTCCGAGCTCTGTGTTTATCTCCGAAAACTTAAGTACACCAGACAGTGGAAGGGTCATTTTGAAAGGGTTTTTAGCTGTTGCTTTAACTCTTCAATCTGTTGCTGTTGCTCCTTCATTGCCTCAATAAGCAAGCCAACCATATTCTGATAGGAGACAGAGTACATACCATCTTCGTCTTGATGCACAACCTCTGGAGCGTGGGGAAGAACCTCCTGTGCGATGACTCCCATAAAGCGCTTGTCTGAATCAAGACCTATGCGCTTATAGGTTACGCCCCGCATTGAGGTCACTTTGTCAAGGGCTCCAGAAATAGTTATAACGTCTTCCTTTACTCTGGCATCGGAGTATGCAGCAATATCGTATTCTGTGTATATAGACACATTGGATACTTGCGTCTTAACGTGCAGAGGATAAGAGGCTGTTGTGCCTCCAATGACTACCCTGTTGTTTACTGAGTCTACAACAAGCGTAGAAGTGTCTACCGTTAGTCCTCCAATAGTAATAGAGTTCGTAGTTGTCGCTCCTCTATCCGTTACTGTGTCAAGAGTCTCAAGAGCAAATAAAGCATCTACTTCCGTTTCAGTGTAGTATCTGTCATCAAGGTCTATAGAGCTGTATCCAAGAACGTGACCAAATGAGTCAACAGCAATGTTCTGAAGAACAACACCATCTGCGTTATCAGAGGAAGTAGAGGCAGCAGCAGATGACAGAATACCCAATGCAACGGCAACATCACCAACTGCCTCAAATGTTCCTCCGTCCGCTTCTACTCTATCCTTAAAGTCTTGAGCAGTTGTGAAGTCAGCTCCTGAAGCTGTTCCGTGAGTGATGGTTAGTGTGTCTGTTGTTGCATTTGTGGTTATCTCTATGCGGTCTCCTTGAGCGACGGTAAGGGTATCGTCAGCAGCGTCAGCAACAATATCTGATTGTCCGCTTACAGAGATGGTTTTAAACGCAAGAGAAGCTTTTCCATTGAAAGCATTCCAATCAGTAAAAGATAAATAGCCGTCTGAAGCTGTACCTGATTGATTGATTGTAACCGTTCCGCTTGTGTTTACTAATGGAGAAGTAAACGTAAGTGCGTCTTGTTTACCGTTAAACGTAGTCCAATCAGTAGAGCTTAAGTAACCATTTGTTGAACCAGTTGCTTGTGATACCGCTATACTTGCACCACTACCTATAACGGCATTAGCACCACCTGTAATAGTGAGGATACTTGATGTGGCCTCTGTTAAGTCACCAAATGTAAGCGCATCCTGCTTTCCATTAAAAGTAGTCCAGTCGGTAGAAGACAAATAGCCGTCTACCAATGCGCTTGACTGTGTTATAGAAATTGTACCAGTACTTGTAATAGTACCTCCAGTAAGTGGTGCAGAGGTAGCAACACTTGTCACCGTACCGCCAGACGATGGCGAAGAGTTTGTTATAGTAAAGGTTGGATACGTTCCACTAACGGTTATTCCAGTACCAGCCGTTAATACAACTGGTTGGTCGGGTGCGCTGTTTGTTATAGTAAAGGTTGGATACGTTCCAGATGTTGTTATTCCTGTACCTGCTGTAAGAACAACTGCCTGATCAGGCGCTGTATTGGTAACAGTAATACTTCCGCTTGACGTAATCGGACCTCCGCTAACGCTAATGCCAGTACCTGCTATTAAATCAACACTTGTTACTGTACCTCCCGATCCAGTTGCAGATATTGTTATGGTATCAGTTGTTGCGTCTGTTGCAATGGTAACGCCAGATCCAGCTGCGAATGTAAGCGTGTCTGTTGCTGAATCCGCTACAATGTTTGTTTGTCCAGATACCGCAATAGTAGTGAATGAATCATCCGCCTTGCCGTTAAACGTACTCCAATCAGTAGATGAGAGATAACCGCTTACCGCTGCTGAAGATTGAGCTACCTCAATGCTCGTTCCAGAACCTATTACAGATCCTGTTCCATTACTAATTGTTAAAACAGAAGATGTTGCTTCCGTTAAATCCCCTTTAGTTAATGCAGGTTCCTTACCGTTAAATGTATTCCAGTCAGTTGAAGATAAATATCCACTTGTGCTTACGTCAGCTTGTGATACGGCAATAGTAGTTCCTGATCCTATTACAGCATTAGCTCCACCAGTAATGGTTAAAATTGCTGAAGTAGTTTCCGTAAGGTTTCCTTTTGTTAAAGCTGGTTCCTTATCGTTGAAAGTGTTCCAATCAGTAGAACTTAAGTAACCGCTTGTTAAGGCATCAGATTGTGATACGGCAATAGTTACTCCAGAGCCAACAATGGCGTTTGTTCCTCCAGTAATAATTAGGACACTTGAGGCTGTTTCCGTTAAGTTCCCAAGCGTTAAGGCGTCTTGCTTATCATTAAACGTGTTCCAGTCAGTAGAAGACAAGTAACCATCTGTAAGTGCTCCAGACTGAGCCACAGTAATTGTAGTTCCGCTACCAATAACAGCTCCTGTGCCGTTTCCAATAGTCAGAACACTTGAAGTTGATTCCGTTAAATCTCCCTTCGTTAATGCAGGCTCTTTATCATTAAAAGTATTCCAGTCTAATGAAGATAGGTAACCATCCGTAGAGGCATCTGACTGAGTAATGCTGATAGTCCCTGAAGTGGTAATAGTACCACCTTGAATAGGTGCAGTAGTAGCAATAGATGTCACCGTACCTCCTGCGTCAGGAGAATCAATGGTAATAGTGTCGTTTGTAGCGTTTGTAGTGATGGTGATATTGCTTCCTGCTACAAGAGTAAGCGTATCGTTGTAAGCATCAGCTACTACATCATCCTGACCACTAACAACAATAGTCTTGAAGATTCCAATAGCCTCATTCTCCCAAGCCCCTGAGGTGCTGTTGTATACCAAGAAGTCATTATCAGCAACACTTGTTAGCTCTACATCGTTGGCCTCACCAATAGTCGTTCCTGCCGTAACGCGAATAGCCAGTGTTCCATTGCTCTTGCTATCAATAGTAAAAGCAATAGGTAACTTTAAGTCTGGAGCAGTAGGTTCTGTAGCCGTAAACTGACCCGCGTTATTTGGGTCGCAGTACAATACAGTACCATCCGTATATCCAGAAGTATCAAAGCCACGAAGCTTTCCCTGAGAGACAGCAAAGCCGTCATCTCCATTGGCGATCTCCTCAATAGTGACACCAATCAGATACTTTGGAGAGATGGTTCCGTCTGCTACCATTGGAGCAACCAAGATGCGAGAAGATGCACCAAGCGCACCAACGGCCATTACAGCCCTTCCTTTGGGGATTGCAGAGCCTGTTTGGTTCTTGACGTACCAAAGGTTGTCTTGACCCAAGATAA
>Ga0222714_10000538_pt1 | contig 43427 bp, 55 predicted proteins | sample C33_3DmetaG_FD_165048 | JGI IMG/M metagenome (GOLD analysis project Ga0222714, IMG submission 165048) | Estuarine water microbial communities from San Francisco Bay, California, United States - C33_3D | ecosystem: Environmental > Aquatic > Marine > Unclassified | place: USA: California...
TAAAGTAACATTGATATTTAGTCCTAGAAACTCAATGTTATATGTAAGTAATACAATACCTGTAGAAAAACTACATGATGACTTTGATTTAGACGTACTAGATGATGGATGGGAAAATGAAGATGACGAATTTGAATTATGTGATGATGATATTATAGAAGCAACATTTATCGCTTCTCCTTCCTGTTTGGCACGAGTGGCTAGCTTAAACTCCACTGCTTTTACTTGGAGTTCTATGAAGGCATTCGATTTAGTTGCAGCAGTAGCGAAAAAATTTATAAGTAAGGAACAAATTACAAAGATCATTATATGAGTAAAGTTACTACCGAAAACAAATACGAAAAAAATCTGTCTATAACTCTGGCTTTGGCCGCTAAGAGGTTTGGTGTTTCATCTATTTCTTTTTTGGAAATGGAAATTATTGAATTCAATGAAGCGAGATACCATAAATTTATTGATGCTACATTTCAGGATTTAACTGTCGATGTAGAGGAAGTTCAGAATGACTTACTCCTTCTTGTGGAGTATTTGAGTAATGAGCTTCTTACTGAGCATTGTCAGGAATGGACTACATCTAGTAGAAAACTAGGTCTTATCTGGAACATTAAGATTGATTTCAATGTGGATCAGATTGATGTAACTACTAGAGAAAAAGTTATTCGTGATGTACCTAAACCAGAATTTAATTTTACTATTTCAGAATGACAGCAGCACTACACAGGATAGACTTGTCCGATTTTAGTGAGGAGTTAACGGTTCTATCTAAATTGATTAATGTAAAAAGTTTATATTTTGAGATAGAAATGGAAGCCGCAGATGGCGATGCTATAGATTCTATTAATGAATTTAACTTCTACAAAGAGTCTGGCGGAGAAGAGTTTGAACATTATTTATTTACTAACCATTTCGCTTATCGTTTAGACGAACAAGTCAAAACGATGATTGCAGAGAATATTCTGGCTTACCTATCATCTAGACGTCCAGGTAGTGAAATATATGAGATAACTGCTTCTGGTATAATAGACTTCGAGAATTTTAAAATTAACGTTCACGCGTGTCATGGTAGTGAGTATGTTAGTAGACTAGACCATTTTACTATATATCGCGATACTGTCACAGGGTATACGTACGCGCGATCAGGTATTTGTTTAGTGGACGAAATATACCATATGGTCGATGCTTTAGAAAATAAAACAAAAACAAATATAGATATTTGCACGATTAAAATTTAAATGAGTAATGAAGAAATTATATTATATGTAGACGACGCATTTTTCTGTCTTACTAATCCTCCAAAAGAATTAGAGACAGAAGTTTTGACCATTAAGGTCAAGGAAATGAAACCAGACGATAAAAAGCCTTGGATTCAAAAGATTGTTAAAAAGACGCTGAAACTTTTCGAAGTTCAGAAAAAGGAACCTCGTATTATCATGGGGGATCAGGGACATCATGCAGAGATTAAAAAATGGCTAACAGATAAGGGACATCAGTTTACATTCGTAGAGAATAAACTGGAGTTCCCTAAGCCAAGACTTGATCTCATGCATGGCTTTCGATTTAATCAGGAAGAGCTAGTTACTAAACTGTTATTAGCAGATAAGTCTGGGTGCTTCTCTGCTGTAACACGTTATGGTAAGACTACTTGTATGGTTAATACTCTTAGAGCTTATCCTGGAGTTAAAACGATTGTAATGGCTCCTGGTATAGACCTGATCGACCAGCTGTACGAAGATCTTAAAGAAAAACTACCTGATAGAGAAGTAGTAATGATTGGAGGGTCATCAAAGACCAGATACCAATCAGAAGATATTACTGTATGTTCGTCAGATAGTTTGGAGAAGTGTTGCCCCAATACTACACGATTAATCCTTGCTGATGAACCGCACACTACGGTTACAGATTCAAGGTATCCAATAATTAAGACATTTCAGAATGCTAGAAAGCTTGCCTTTGGAGCTACGCTTACAGGTAGGTTTGATGGTAAAGATAAACTCATTAATGGTCTATTCGGAGAAGTACTCGCTCAGATTACATTTCCTGAAGCTGTGGCTATTGGTGCTGTTTGCCAGATTGAATGTCTTATTATTGTACAAGACATAGGAAATTCATTTATACCTATGCGTAATGTAGCATATAAGAAATTGCTGTTTCAAAATCCTGAAATTGCTGGATCTGTAAACTATATGTTAGAAAATCATATCCCTCAAGATTATCAAACTCTGATGTTCATTAAAAACGAAGCACAGGCTGATTATCTTCATGAGTTCCTAGCATGTAAACCAGAGATAGCAATGGCTAAAAAGTTAAAGAGCAAGCAACGTAAAGTATTAAAGAACAGTATGAGCGACGGTTCTATTACTCGTTGTCTGGCTTCTGACATTTATGCTCAGGGGGTTACATTCAGTGATTTAAGATGTGTTGTTAACTTGGCGGGCGGTGGTCCTTATACTAACTCAATTCAAAAGCCTGGTCGTCTGGCGGAGATTAGACCTGGTAAGAAAAGAGGTCTGTTAGTGGATTATCTGTTTACTACAACAAAAGGAGTTAACTTTAAAAATGCTGCAAGTATGCTTGTATACGATAGTCTTGAGAGACTTAGAGTATATACAGAAAAAGGCTATGGTATTCACCTGGCTCATACTAAGCAGGATGTAAAAGAATTTTTTGATAAGTTTCTGTGATGCAAGATATATTCTGTGAAGATACCCCTCAAGCTAATAGAAGAGATTATAAAACTAAAAGCTCTTACACTCCACAAAAAACGATTCTTGATTATTTCCTCGATAATCATATAAAGCTTTATGGAGAAGAGAACAGGACATTCTTTTCAACTGAGAATAAGCAAAAAATTGCAAAGTTTGTCAATAAATACAGATTACCCTATCAGCATTTCGTAGCATTCGTATTTCGCGAATTACCAGATACGAAAGTATTCGCTAACATCATTATGTCAGAAAATTGGATTCCAAGATATGACACTTATGTTGCTTCTCTCAACTTACCAATAGACACCAATCAGCTGAACAGTCCGTACTCCCTACCTTGTTGGGGAGAATATCAAACGTTCATGAGCTGCTTAAATAGTTTCATCCAAGCAGGTAAACAACCTGTGGAGCTCATTAACAACTTTGTCTTTTCAGAGAGAATATCTAATTTAACTCTAGACTATATTTATAGAAATCTAGAGTTAAACGATAGCGAATTAAACTTGCACTTCGAGCAATTCCGCTCAGATAAAGTCCTCCCTTATGAGGACATCGACCCTGATATTAATCTAATACTACAACATCATGACAAATAATCCAAATATTACCCACTTCCGTATCGTTAAGAAATCGAATAAGAAAGAACTCAAGCATGCAATGAAAGCAATCATCTCTGGAGCTGCAAGCCCAACAGATTTTCCTATGTTTGCTGACACACATCATATTCGTACAAGCGGATTAGAGATTGAAGCAAAAGGTGGTGTGACAATCGTTTCTGACGACCTCACTAAAGAGTCAGCTATTGCTGTCTGCGGACTAAAGGAACATTTCTGCCGTCGTAAGGGTAGAGATATCGCTACAGGCAGACTTAGCAAAATTAAAAATATTTCTGATTCATCTAAAAAATAAAGTTTGAAAGTACGAATAATTTATCGTACTTTTCGGCCAGCTTAATATGAGTAATAATTCCACGCTTAGTTCTTTAATTGATTACAATCCTGATGGCTTCGAGAGAGCGATTATATCCCGTGTATTGGAGGAGCCAGAGAAGTCAGGAAACTTTCTGACTATGCTTTGTGGAGCTCCAATTGAAGGTAATATGTTGCATGAATTTAGTTCGCGGCATAGAAACCTAATATTCTTATGCCTTAAGAGTTGGAATGATATTGTGAGCAATCCTTCCACTCTTAAAGACATTACATGGGATCTTATGTCTGTTCTATACAAGGAACAGGTAGTAAAGTTTCCTCATCTTGGAAGTACAGTTGAAGAGGCCCAAATTAAACAGGAGTGGGAGTCTATAAGATCTGCTCCTGAAGAAATGAAAATTATATGCCAGCAAGCTGCTATATTTACGTTCTGGTTATCAAGACGTAGAATGCAATTGTTAATGCAGACTGCTGGCAAAAATCCGACTAAAAAGTTATTAGATCAGATGCAGCAAGCGGTATCGACTGCTAGCTCAGGAAATAATGATCACGAAAGAAGGAAATTCGATCTGATTGATTTCTCTGAGCTAGACGTTACTTCTTCGTCATCTCTAAAACTAATGTCAACTGGTGAGCCTGAACTTGATAGAATTCTTGACGGAGGTTTCTATCATGGAGGTGCTTACATGTTTTTGGCTCCTACTGGTGGCGGTAAGACGGTTGTCGCTTCTCAGATGGCTTTAAACGCAGCAGGACTATCCGCAAAGAACGTTTTGTTCATCACTACGGAGGATAAGCCTAAAGTATTAAAAATGCGTATGTGTTCAAACTGGTGCGATATTCCATATGATCACATTATTAAAAAGGGAAGAGTAGATCTAGAAGATCTACGTCCTACGCAAAGAAATAGATATACGTCTCTAATGGAGATTCTTAGTAATAAAATTGACTTCGTGGATTGGTCAAGCTCTGCACTAGCAACAAGAGACTTGCCAATTCTACTGGAGAAATACGCACAAGCAAAAGGAAGAAATCCTGACTTTGTGGTGTTTGACTGGATCGGCGGAGCAACCGATAAGAGTAATCTTAACTTCTTTAGACTTCAATATCAACAGCAAGCAGACTATCTAGCGGAGTTCGCAGACAATAGTCAGTCAGTTGTATTCTTTACGGCACAAGCTAGTCCTTCTGCCTATAAAAATAAAATCGTAAGTGGTGAAGATGCAGCGGAGAATAAAACTCTCCAAGCAAGATGTTTTGGTACTATAGGTCTCTCTGCTCTAAAGCGAAGAGATCTAGGAGACGAGACTTCTGTACAAAATACTTATGAGGAAAGACAATATATCAGTGCGACAAAATTAAGACATGGCTCTGGAGGTACTAGAGCCGTCATGCGAGATTTTAGATTTCAGCGATTGAAATTCTAAAAGTTTTATCAATGCTAACTGGGTATGTTATCAACCCAATTTATTAAATAATAATGTCAATTCCTACACCCGTTTTAGACTTCCAAGCAGAAGTAACCCCCTACATATATTCAATTCATTTACAATTTATTAGTAAGAGAACAAATAAAACTATATCCGCTCCTTCTGGAGCAAGTGGACTAGTAAGAGAATTCTTTGCTAATCGAGGTCTTCGGTCGGCAACATTAGGATCCTTCACTCCTGCTTACGGAGGATGGGATTCCGTGCATCTGCTAAAGACAGATAAACATCCAAGAGTTATTAGAGATTCTAAAATATTAGATGGTATCATTAGTACTAAAATAAAACAAATTAGACTTACGTGGAATTTCTTTCAAAGAAACCAATTCACTATGCCTACACAAGAACAAATTAATCGATTTAACTACATTGTTTCTGGAGAATGCAATAAAGATTTAAAATCTTTGTGCGCTAATTTGACATGGGACGTGAATTGCTTCTTACTAGCAGAACTACATTATTCTGCTGAACATAATAAATATGGTTATTTTAATAATGGATCACAAACTTGTTTAGTCGTAATCGGTACTGACGGAACCATGTTTAATCGTTTTATGACCCCTAACAACATAATCATTGAGAAAATAGTTCTATGAAACGCTCCCCATTTAGTCCTACATTGGTTGTTCACACGCATAAGAAAACTATGCTGGCTGAACTATTGTTGAATAGATTACCAAAAGCAGTTACAGTATTTGAGTCTGCGCGATGGGAAAAGGAGATTATTCCTTTAGCTTGTCATAACAGTCAAGTCATTCTGTTATTCGTTACTCCTACTTCTTGTGATATAAAAAATATGGATGACTACGACGAAATAATTACAGACCATGCACATAAGGTGACTGCTTTGGTCAGTAATAATTCAGAAAGAGGAATTCAGTTTACAAAAGAAGAAATTGATTATGTCATGGATAAGTTTAACTCAAGAGGTATAAAAACATTTACTTCTCTGAATCACTTTGCTTCTTCTATAAGAGGAAGCGTACACTACAAAGGAAATAAACATCATGAGCATAACGGAAGCACACATCAGCATAGCGGACAACTTAGCTCCTCGTCATGGCAGCTATAGACTCGCTAATGAGAGATCTGGTGTAATTGCTTACATGGCTTGTCCAGCTTGTCTGGATGTAAAAGGTAGACAAGAATTTGAATCTCGCCATCTAGCAGTTATGTTGGATGCATGGCTAAAAACTACTTACAACACTACTGTAGGCAAATGCATGCGTTGTGATCGTAAGTATAAGAAGCTAGAGCTTTCAAACTGGCCTAGTCTAAAAGAAAGAAACTTTAGCGATAATAATAAAAACGTATTCGTAAGGAAACAATCAAAACCAGTAACGCTTCAAGCAGTTATTGATGGCGTTGAAATTCCTTATGGTCCTGGAGAAGTTGTACCTATTAGCGAACTATCTAATTCACATCCTGCTTGGCAATATATTCTAAGCAGGGAAACATTGGATGTAGAAACTCTTATTAGAGATTTTCATCCAAGCTTCTGTGTAAAGGAAAGACCGCAAAGCGAGGAGTTAGGTATATTCTACAAACGTACACCTAACTCTAGAAGTACTCCTCAGGGTAGAATTGTATTTCATTCTTATTGTAATGGACATCTTCAGGCATGGCAGTCTAGACTTATTGATCAAAGTATTAGTATTAATGGAGGTAAACTAACGTCCATACTACATCCAGATACACTTGAATTTATTCCAGTAACTTTTGCGATGGAAGGACAAATGAGTTTCATTGCTCCAGTAACTTCTAAGAGTAAAATACCAACCAAGTATTACAATGGTAGGTTTCATAAACACAAATTAGTTTTTGGTTATGACGCTTATGCAAATCACAACAAAGATATACCATACGATAAACGAGTTATATTCGTAGCGGAGGGTATATTGGATGCTGTGCAAGTAGGAGGAGATGGTGTAGCGTGTCTAGGTAAGCAAATATGCCCAGAGCAAATTCCGTTACTACTTTCCCTAAGTCCTAAGATTGTATTCATGGTTCAGAACGACGAACCTTCAGAAAGCGGTTTCCGTGCAAATGAAGAGTTATTTCGTAATTTAAATATAGAGATCTTCAGAGTTACCCCACCTGATGATTTTAACGATTTTGGGGAAATGCCACACGAAAAAGTAAAAGAATATGTCACTAGCTTTTATACCTGATACAAGTAAACCTGTGTTACCATCTTATGTTAAAAAAGTGGAGCCAATTGAGGTTCCAGTACAAGTTGTTAATACACCCCCAGCATTAAATACTAAAGTTGATTTTGATCTACTAGATGAAGAAGAATGGTTAGCTGCTAGAGGATTTGAGAATAAGTCTTTTGGGCCTGGATACTTTACAGGTTCAGGACAATATCTAGGAGACGACGATGATGAATCTGCGTCCATGTTTGACACAGATGCAGAACTACTTATCGAATATAAATATTTATCTTGGTTAGTTGCAAAACTTGTTGACGGAATCACTGCATGGGGTAATGCTGTCGGCGGAGTTCCTGATGAGCTTCACACTCATTATGAAGAAGCTTGGGATTACATAAACGGAGACATTGATGATGATGACGACGAAGATATCCCATTTAACAGAAAAAATATTTTACAATAATTAATCATGTACACCAAAAAAGTAGAACTACCTGACAACCCACCTCAACCAAATCTTGAAGGAGAACATCCCGAGATTTGGAAATCTGCTATCGTAGACGGAATTACGTACGTAGGAGGGAAGGGAAGAGTTTCTGCTGATTGTATGGTGTTAATGCCTTGTTTGTATGAAGAGGATGCTAGAGATGGTGTCTTAGGCGCTTACAATAAAATTCTAAAAGACCCACCTGCGTTTCTTAAATGTCAGGCAGGTGCGTCTATTAAAGATCTAATTAACTCTTATGGAATTGAGGGTAGTAACATCTACGCAACAGCAATTATTAAATGGCTTCTTCCTAAAGAAAGAAGAAACAGACCAACAAAAGAAGAACTAAACTTTGGGTTTCAGTTCTTCGCCAAGGAGATTGAAAAGATTAAACCTAAGCTCGTACTATGTCTAGGAAAAGCAGCATTTGATTTTCTTTCTCCATACACACTTAAAGCAGATGATATTCTAGGAGGTGTATTCTGGTCAAAAGAATACTCCTGTTATTACACCCTGCTAGATCCAATTCAAGTACTTCAGAACAAACCATTCGAGATTGAGAAATATAAGATCTGCATGAAGGAATCCATTACTCTTCTCAAAGAGACTTATGGTATTTCTCGTAATGCTGTTGAGCTAAACTACAAAGTAATCTACAACTCTAATGAGCTAAAAGAGGTGGTAGATTACTTGTACAATAATCAATTCAATCTTATATCTATTGACTGCGAGTGGGGAGGACTTAATCCTTGGAAAGGTAATCTAAGATCTATGCAAATGGCGTGGGCTCCTGGTCAAGCATGTTACATACGTTTCATGGATGATAAGGGTAACTATACATTTGATGTAGGTTATGAAGAAGTCGGTAATATTCTAAGAAAACAATTAGACAGACCAGAAGTTAAATTTGTAGGACATCACTTCGCCGCTGACGGAGTTTGGATGGAGCAAGTCCTTAAAATTGATACTTACCAGAAATGCTATCTCGATACAGAGTTTGCTAGCCAGACCGTGAATGAGCACCGCGAGTTAGGCTTGGAATCTATTGCTATGCGATATACAGATCTAGGTCGTTATGAAATGGATCTTATTTTATGGAAGAAATCTAATCCTCAGAAAGATACTGATGGTTATGCATTTATTCCTGATGAGATTATGTTTCCGTATGCTATGAAGGATGTGGACTGCGTTATTCGTGCAGTTCCATTTCTTGTTGAAGAATTGAAAGAACAGAATCTGACGGACTACTATTTCAATTACTTTAATAAATTCGTAACAGACGTATTCATTCATTTCACTACAACTGGACTTCTGATTGACGTTGATAAACTTCAAGAACTGAGAGAGTTGTACGGTTTCTGTAAGGAGAGATTAGAGCATAAGTTTGTTGAACTTATGGCTACTGATGCAGAGAATATCATGAGAGAGTTTCTCGCATCTACTAATCTTCCATTTGAAGATGCACTTAAACTACCCAAAGAGGTGATTGCTGAACTAAAAGGAGAAACAGTTGAGCGCGTTTCTGCTTTGTTAAAACATTATGACCATAGAGAACATTTCAACTTCAGATCTGGAGATGATATGCGTAGATGGTTATTTGATGTTAAACAGTTCAAGCCTTTCAAATCTACTCCACAAAAGGATAAAGGTAGACCAAGTACTTCATGGGATAAAGTTCTGCAAATGCCAGCAGAGCAACAGAAGCTATATACTCCTAGTGCTGATAAACAAACACTTAATATCTATGCAGACCAAGATCCATTAGTTGCAAGACTTGTTGGATTAAACTTGGTTGGTAATATATTTAAGATGTGTTTAAAACCAGCAGAATTAGACGACGAAGGTAATGTCGTTAAGGAGAATGGTCTATTCTTCTTTATTGATAAAGATGGATATATTCGTCCAAATTTTAGTAGTACAGAAACTGGTAAAAAAAATTTGTTGTAATTTAAATATTCTGGTGTAAAATTATTCTCATGCGGAATCAGTATACATCCAGACTTAAGGAAAAAAATTGTGTTAAGTGTTCAAACGTATTTATTGGGCGTGTAACCCAAGAAAAATGTAAAGATTGTCAAATAAAAAGAAATAGACCTAGTTTAAAGAAGCCATTTAAGCAGCATACGTGCAACTTGTGTGGAACTATTTTTACTGGATCGGTTGCCCGTAAAAATTGCGATGATTGTAGCAAAAATAGACCAACACCTAAAACGAAACAAGAAAATCCTTGTACGTGGTGTGGTTGCGAATTTGAGTCGGCTCGCAAAGTTTCTAGGTTTTGCTCATATAAATGTTCTAGCTCTTGGCTTAACGCTGAAGGTCTAGGTCCAAAACACAATGACGAGGAACTAAAACAAAGAGCAATACAAGTTATTCAAAAAGAAAGTCGATCAATGACTAAAGAAGAGTTATGCACTATTATGGGGGTTACTCATAAAGTTTTTAAATCGCGTAACTTTGAACTCTCGGAGCTGTACTCAGCTGCTGGAGTTTTACTGATTAAGTCACATCCGAGCTTTTTTGCAGCTAACGGATACAATACCTTATTGGCTCTTGGGTTTAATCCAGAAGAAATCGAGCAGGAAAAAACATTTAAGGACCTAAAGAGTTCTAAAAACTATAAACTGCGCTACGACTTCTTTATACCTAAATTTAATTTAGCTATTGAGCTGGATGGCCCACAACATAATAAGTTATCTCATTTTCGAAAATCTGATTTAGAATTTGCAGAAGCGACAGCTAGAGACAAACTCAAAGACGATTATGCAAAGCAGAAAGGTATAAATTTAATTAGAATACCTTACGAGAACACTTACGAAAAAGTATTACACAAACTACAACAAAAATTAGCCCCTTTTATTGGTGACAATAAACAGGAACCTCTTTAATTGCTGGAAAGGTTCGAAAGATCTCAATCAGCAGCCAAGCCCGAAAGGGAAGGTTCAACGACTAGCCGAAAGGCGTAGCTTTAAGTAAAGCGAAACGGGAGGCATCTTTAATAGATGATGATATAGTCTGGACTGCAAGGAATTCATAACTTGCAGACGCGAAAGCTGGATAGGATTAACGACCCTATTTGAACACAACGAGACCTCGAGCATGGAAGCCAAATGTACTCAACTGGCCTAGCTATGTACAGGGACGTATTACTAAAGATATCAAAGAGATTCTCCAGGAGTGTTTTGATAAATCAGAACTACCAGAAAACCTGGAAAAATATCTACATACTCCTATTCCAAGTATTCGTTCTTGTGTTAAATCACCTGACGGATCTTGTATGGTTGAGTCTGACTATGCCACTGCAGAGATTAGAGCGTTAGCTTTCATTTCTGGAGATGTTAATCTAATACGCTTGATGACGGAATCTGATAAGCAATTTGGATTAGTATTGGTAGAGGACGAGGCAACACCAGTAAGACTAAGTTATGATGAAAACTGCGGTATTCCTGAGCATAATCGCCGCGAAGATTTCATTATGCATTTGGCTAAGAGTAATAAGATTATTAGAAAAGTAGAAGAAGGCGAACTACTCCGAGACTCAGAAGGAAATCTAAGACATCCGTCTCATGATCTTCACTGGTCACTAGTAGAATTCATGTATGAAGTACCCAGAGAATCTCTAGACAAGAAAATGCATAGAGATGGTATGGGTAAGGTGGGTAACTTCTCCACTTCATACGGAGCTACACCTTCTACACTTGAAAGAAAAATTTACGCAGACTCTGGAGTACTACCAGAGCCTGGAACTGGAGATAGAATCTTTAGGGCTCTCGAAACAAGACAAGGACGTGCTGTGGAATACTTAGAGGAGCAACAAATGCTTCCCTCTATGTATCCATTCATTACAGCTGCTTCTGGAAGACGTAGACACTTTGTTGGAACCAATGATAAAAGTCTTGGATTCAAAGAAAGAAAAACTCTTATGTCGAGTCAGGGTCGGGAGGCTAGAAATTTCCCTTAATCGCTAGGGGAATTAAAACTGGGTGAACTCAGAGGAAGCCTATTTGTAGCGTTGCATTTTCTTATTGTAATTAAGAAAATTTGACGTAAGGTAATTCTGAGCCAAGCAAGAAGAGAAATCTTCTTGAAGGTGCAACGACTAGGGAAACGGACTAACCAATTAAGTTGAAGTTTATGATGTCCCCACGAGCGCCCAGCCCTCGAAAGAGGTGATGATATAGTCTGAACTGTTACAAACAAATGGATCAATTAGAACTTAGAGAACGAAACGCAAGATACGCCCGAGAAAAGCGAAAAGCAGAAAAACTACGCATTATCGCAGAAGGAAACGCAGGAGATTATAAGATATGCACCAAGTGCCTAACCCGAAAATTACCTTCTGAGTTCTCTACGCGAAAAAATGGACAAACAGGTAAATTAAATAAAATTTGCGATGCATGTCTTACTTCTGTCTATTTGTCTCCGAGCCGCCTATCATGTGGCTTTGATTCTATATTCTGGAGAAAAAGGGCCTATACTTGCAACACGGCATTCAGGGATCTTACGGCAAGAAAACTAGGAATACCGGTCAGCCAAGTGAGGCTTTTGGATCTCGACTATGTATGCAAGCCCCAGGATCTGGCTAAAATTTTTGACGGGCAAGGAGGGAGATGTTTCTTCTGCCAAGTCGATTTGGTTACGTCCAATACTTCGGTGGATCATGCCGAAGCAAAAAGTCGCGGAGGCGTGCATCACCCAGATAATTTCAGGATTGTCTGTACTGATTGTAATCACCTCAAGCATACTAGGTCAGAAAATGAGTTCCTCGAATTTATTAAAGAATACGTTCTACGATTTAAGTAACAGATGTCTCGGATAAAGAGCCGTGACGATAACAAAATGATGCAGGAATCAGTTGGGGCTACTGCCATGAGAGCGTGCATATGGTTAATAGAGGCGTATAAAGCTTTAGGTATGAAAGCTAGAGTTATGATATGCCTTTATGACGCATTGGTAACTGTGTGTCCTATTGAAGAACGTAATTTAGTGGCACAGTTGCATCAGCTATACATGGCTGAAAATAATGAATGGGAATACAATGAAAGAAAAATGTATTACCCTATTGACACGGAGTTCGTTTTCCGCTGGACTGACAAGCGTCGTTCGGAACACGAACAGAAACTACTAGGAATTATATAATATGGAACAAATTGAATTTGAAGATATGGTTGCTGCTCTGGTTAAGCCAGGGCAAGCAATTCTTGACACCTTGACTCCTGAAAAATCAGATATGCTACATATGCTTATCGCTTTGCCAGGAGAAGTAGGAGAACTACTAGATGCCGTAAAAAAGCATATCATTTATGAAAAAGAACTCGACCGCGAAAATGTGGTCGAAGAATTAGGAGATATTGAATTTTTCCTTGCACGTATTCGACAATTGTTGGATATTAAGCGCGAGGAAACACTCAGAGCAACTATTGAAAAGTTAAGAATAAGATATGAAAAATTATCTTATTCCAACGAAGCAGCACAAACAAGAGCAGACAAACAATAAGGTAAAACTAGTTTAGAGTATTTTCTTAAAAATTATCTGCAGCAACATTAACACACTCTAAAAAATGTATACACCATACTATCCAGACGAAGACAATAACGGTACACCAACCAATAGAAACAATCTTAAACTCACAAAAGATGGAGTTAATCATGTAATCCTAAGCAAGAATAATCCTGCTGTGGGACGTATTCTCCCATCTTTTGATTTCAGTCTAAATCCAAAGGATGAAGCTTTTAAGACAAGCTTTAGTCCTTATAGAGACAAAGATAAACTTTCTGATCAGGGTATTCCTGTATTCAGAAGCTGGTTCTTCTACTATCCAATGCACACGTATTTGGGTAAGAACAAGCACTTCTTTGTTAGTCCTAGAATCAGAAAATCATTTAATCCAGGTGCGGCAGCTATTGATTGCTTCGATCCTGTCGAGGAGATGTTCTGGAAGATTCGCCGTAAAGATACCCAGCATATGCATCTGCGTAATTTGGTAATGAAGCCTCAGGGATCTACTGAGGTTGTAAATCTACCATTGGCTGCAGCAAGAAAACTAGCCGTTATGAATTTCTACGGTTCTGTTGATCCCAAGTATGACAACTCCAATTTCTTATTGGTTCTGTCTGAGATGGGTATGAATATGACAAAAGAAGTATTAGATATGGCAGGTCTACGTTCTCAAGCTCCAAGAGATCCAAACTGGCAAGATTTCCTGTTTGGTGACATAACACACCCAACTACAGGTCTTGAAGCTAGAGCAACTACAAAGGTCGCTACTGGTAACAACGAACGCGGTATCGGTATCAATACGATGTGCTTCTCTACTGGAGATAAAACTCTAACAGGAAGTAACGAAGTCGCAGTTAGTCAGGAGGCCCTTGTAGGTCGCTATAACTTCTTTGATATTGAGAATATCTGGAATATTCCACATCCTCAAACGATTGTAGATCGTCTTATTGATGATGACGAGATTCCACTGGAGTTCATGAAGGAAGTATGCGGTAACTTCTGCGATTTCCCTAGCAAAGAAAGTCCAAGATTTGATGAGGGGTCAACCTCCTTTCCAAGTAAAGAAGCTTCCGAGCCAGAGATCCCTAGAGTATTCGTGAACACTACTCCTGAAACAACATATGCAGGACCAAGAACAATTCCAGGGACTCCTGCTTATGAACCCCCTCAGGCAGCAGCTCCAGTAAATAGCCCAGGTATTCCACCTCAGGAAGAATCTGATGCTCTATTTGCAGCAAGAATTGATGCTGAGATTGCGGAAATTGCAAAGGTAGATCCTACTGTTCATTTTGTTTCGTACCTTAAGGATTCAGCGATGATCCTTAAATATGTTAATGGAAAGAAATGAAAATAAAAAGATTATCTTACGATGAATTTAAAAGCATCGCCAGTTTAGCTGGCGATGCCATTCCTCCTAATTCAGAGCAAGAAGTTCCGTCAAGTTACGTAATAATTACTTTTGAATTCTTTCGAGTCATAGGAAATCGCGTGTATGAGGAAAGTGTATCTGAGTTACAGGATATTGTTTATCAAGGAGAGTTTCCAATAGACAGATTTGAATTTGACTGGGAAGATGCGTCACTTGGACCTTATGAAGCTTCAGAAAAGTTCCCTTCTCCTAATATTAGAATTAATCAATCAGAAAATACCGACTTTTGGTTTACTAATTTTTCTATTAAAACTGATACTGAAGAGAAATACAATTACATACTAGATGAAGCAGAACGAATTGTTAAACAGTTTCCACAGTGCGCTCTTATTGCGCATGTTCAGTACTTTGATGCTACAAAGGTATCGCATCCATTGTGTGTACTTGTAGAAGAAGATAAATACATAGGTAATCCAGAAATTATAAAAATTGTAATTTAGTTGTTTGCATTTACAAAAGCTGATGTTAATAATTCAGCACCTTAAATTATGCCAAGAAAAAAGAAAATAGAACTAGAACCAGAATTAGTTTCCGCTCCTGAAAGTGAAATGGAAGAAGTAGAGGAGACTATTGACGTAGGTCCTAAGAAGCCTAAAAAATTTAGTGGTTATGGATTTTCCGTGATTGGTAACAATAGTCTTATGGACGAAGTTACATCTATTGTTGCATCTGTCAGCAATAGAAAGAAAAACGGAAATTTCAGTCTTACCACTGTAAGCAATTCTCAAAAGGCAATGTTACCACTACCTGAATTTACTTTTCAGTATTTGTTTGGAAACATTGGTTTGCCTACAAAGGCACTTATTGAGGTTATCGGAGGTGAGAGTACAGGTAAATCTACTCTCTGTATGTCCTTCATATCAGAAGCAGTAAAGCTTGGTGTCCCTTGTTATTATCAGGAGTGTGAGGCCAAGCCCCTTAGTGGTGGTCACGTAGCTCGTATTGCATCTCCAGAACCACAACTGGGTCAGGAGATTGCTAATGCTATATTCATGGATAGCGCTCGTTCCCTAGAGGAGTCTTATGATAAGATGAAAAGCTGGGTCGAGGTTATGCGTGGGGTAGAGACTGCTGGTAGAAAAGTAGGAGTTACCGTTCCGTTGCATGTGCCGTTGTTAGTCTGTATTGATCCATGGGGTAAACTCATGTCAGATGCGGAAGCTGCTGGTGTATATAACTATGGTAACGCTAACTCGGATAAAGAAAAGAATCTATTAACATTGTCAAACCTAGGACATGCTAAAGCTAGTCATAGATGGGCAAGACAATTACCCCAGCTAATGGATCGCTTCAATTTTACTTTGGTACTCGTGCAGCACCAAAATACTAAGATTGATATGTCAGGAACCCCATCATACATTCCTGCTGATTCCATGGCTCTGAGAAATACAACTAAAGTAGGTGGAAAAGGTTTCGACCAACTCGACTCACTACAGTTGATTCTCGTTAATAAAGGACAAGTTAAAAACAGTGCTAATGAACCTATCGGTAAAACAATCAGAGCTCGTATTCAAAAGAATAGTTATGGTCCAGAAAACCGTATTGCTGAGTGGGATTTGATTAACGATGGTTATCAAGACAATGCTAACTTCATGGATAGACCTATTAGGTTTGACCGTTGGGTTTGTGAATGGCTTCTTGATAAGGGTTACTTTAGTACTAAGTGTAATATGAAGCGGTATAGTTCTGATATCATTGGTGTAACTGGTGCTCCATCTAGTGAGTACTATGAAGCTATTCTCAATGAAGATAACTATCCACATTTTGTAGAACTTTGCAAATCTTGCAACATTGCAGGATATTAATTCAATGGAAGAAAAAATAGAATACCTTAAGAAGTTTTTTGATGAAGATAAAGAGAATCCAGTAGTGTCAAAAGCATTGGTGGCTTCCATGGAAAGTGAAAAGCCTTTACCAGGAAATATCTTTATCAATCTTGAGCAGAATAAAATTTCTACTCAGTTTAGACATAATTTGATTGATCTTATCAAAATCAAATTGTTACATACCTCCGACATTTCGAATGTCTCTCGGTTAATCACCCAGATGCAGTTCGCCCTGTCAATCGACATAGTTAAATAAACCAAACACACAGAATATTAGAATATGAAAAATCGTAAATCCACCAATAAAGCAGTTAATAACAATGTAAAAGGATATCCTCACGTCTGGATTTCTCGTCCAGTCACTAAGGGTTACAACCTGATTGCATCGGATACTAGAGAAAAAGTTCGGGATGAGCGCAACATTCGTGGTGCTTCTCATTATGGTACTCCAGAGAAAATCATTATCATTGATTAATTATGTCTGATTGGATAGATCGTGTCTATGATGAGAGAAAAGAGTTGCGTGATAAGATTACAAAACTCAAAGCATTTATTAACGAATCCGTTATCTATGATGTCTTACCACAAGAGAAGAAAGATCTTCTTTGTGAGCAACTCGTAGCAATGAATTCTTATGAAGATGTTTTAGCTCGTAGAACTTTATTAGATTAATTAGCAAAGCCCCAGGGAATTAAACTTCCCTGGGGCTCATTAAATAAATATATGAAATCAAAACAAGAATGGGGTTGGGACTCTGGACTATTACGTCACAGAATCCTTAAATCTTTAGGCATACCTGAAAATAGTAGTAATAAGAATAAGACACTGATTGGCGTTCTCGCTGAATCAGATGACATTCTCGACCATCTACCATTTCGTATGTCAGACGTCGTGCTAAACACTGATAAATTTCCAGTAATAGCCGAAATGCTAAGCCACCAAAAAAATTCAGTATTCTGGCAGACTATATCTCAGTCAGATAATGTATTTATGTTTTGTGATCCACATCGAGCAGTTGATAGTTGCTTGGTGTTTGCATCACGAGCTCCTTGGTTCGCTGAAAATCAATCGTCGTTCGATTTAGAACGGAAATCCATAACAGCCAGAATTATAAGTTATAACAAGCGTCTTAACCTATCAGCATATGCTTGTATCATTTAAGTGACCCAAAGAACCATATCGTACGAAATATTAAATCCAAAATCAAATATTGCCTCTGAAGAAGACATATTGAATCATAGTAATTTTGAATCATTAGGTAGATACCCTGCCGCAGAGTTTGATGATATTGGAGAGTTTTTCATTTTCCTGAAAGAAGCAGGAATTGAAAAGAAAGATAATCACATTATTGTCAGTCTTAAAGAAATAGATTCATTAAAAGTTGAATCAATATATTTTCTTGTTACGCCAAGAAACGCCCACATATTTAAAGATAACGGTGACCAGAAAGGTTATCGTCTCGTCAAACAAGAAAAATTAAACTAATATGATCGAAATCTTAACAGATCGTTTTCCCACTAGAAATACTACAATTAATACAGAGGAACTTAAAAAAGGTATGAAGAGATTACCAGCGGTGTTAAACCAGATGGGATTCTCTAGCCTAAGAAAAGGACAGGATGGAGTTGTGTACCATTTGTTGGGAGGAGCTGACGTTGTATGTATTTTACCTACATCATTAGGTAAGACAGCATGCTTTGTTGTTCCTACGCTCTGTCATGAATGGAAGACAATTGTTATATCTCCTCTAGTGGCTCTTATTCGTGACCAAATGAAAGGTCTATGGGATAAGGGTATTGCTGCAGGAGAACTTACATCCTTGAATACTCCAGCTCAAAATATAGCAACAATGAAAGATTGGGCTAATGGAGATTTAAACTTCTTATACATTGCTCCTGAAAGAGTTAATAATGAGGATTTTATTCAAGCATGTAATAAAACACCACCTGACTGCGTAGTGATTGACGAGGCCCATAGCATCTCGTCTTGGTCTGATAACTTTAGACCGTCGTATAAATCAGCAGGAGACTTTATCAATAAATTTAATCCCAAAGTAGTAGCTGCGTTTACTGCAACTTGTCCTGCCCCAGTAGAACAAGATATCAGATGGGTACTAGGATTGAAGACAGCACATAAGATTGTTCACTACCCAAGAAGAACTAATCTAAAGCTGACATCAAGACCTCTTAGAAATAATTATGACCTACTACAGGACATTCGTCAGGTAGAGGGGTCAACTTTGATATACTGCACTACAATTAAAAAGGTAGAACAAATAGCAGAAGAGTTAGGAAAGTTTAGTTCAGAGCCTATTGGGTTCTTTCATGGACAACTATCTCCTGCTACTAAAAAGCATCAGCAAGACAGTTTCATGAGTGGTAGTACTAGAGTTATGCTAGCTACATCTGCATTTGGTATGGGTATCGATAAGGCGCTACCGCTATCTTCCAAAGTATTAACTCCTACTGGTTGGGTTTCGAATGAAATTATCAGGCCTGGAGATTTTGTAATTGGTGGTAATGGTAAACCAACTAAGGTTGTAGCCATACACGATGTTGGAGTGGTGGATTCGTATCGGGTTAAATTTGACGATGGAACTTCTACTGTATGCGGTGGCGAGCATGTATGGTCTGTTAGAACTCCTAAAGAGAAATATAGCGGAAAAGGATTCCAGCAAAAAACAACTTTGGAATTGTTACCAAGATTACGTGACGCTTCAGGAAATCGTCTTTGGTTCATACCTTTGGTTTCCCCCGTAGAACAAGTGGGTGATCAGATATTACCAGTACATCCATATCTTTTGGGCGTTTTATTGGGTGATGGTAGTCTTGGAAATAATTATGTTAAATTCCATAAAGACGACCAATTCATACTCGATAAAATTACAAGCTTGTTACCAGCCAGCACCCGACTGACTAGATACGAGTCATGTAACTATGGTATCGTGTGTGGTAAAGGTAAGAAAAATCCTTTACTTGATTCTCTAAGGGAACTTGAGTTATCTGGATTAACTGCTGAAAATAAGTTTGTACCTGAAATTTATTTGAACGCTTCACTGCAAGACAGATTGGATCTCTTACGAGGACTAATGGACACTGATGGAGGTACATCAGGAGGTGGTGGAGTTGGTTCTGTTTTTTGTACTGCTTCGGAAAAATTAAGAGATGCGGTGATATACCTGTCTAGATCTCTAGGCGGTACTCCAACATATCGAAAACTTTCCAATGGTAATTACTGGCAGGTTTATTTAATGGTACCAGAAAACATAACTCCATTTTCTATACCAAGAAAAGTAAATAAACTGACTAAACACAGCAAGTATGAACCCACCCGTTGTATAGTTGGAATCGATAAGGAACAACCACAAGCAATGAAGTGCATAACTGTGGAGTCTTCCGATGGTCTATTCGTTACTGAAGACTTTGTGGTTACTCATAACTGCGATATTCGTCATGTAATAGAACGAGATTTATCATCAAGCGTCGAAGCTATGACTCAGCAATTGGGTCGTGCTAGTCGTGATGGTAAAGACGCGTTGTGTGTAACCTATTATAGTGATGACTCTGTAAAGACACAGGAGTTCTTTCTACGTAACTCCTATCCTGTAAAATCTGATATTGTTTCTGTCTATAATGCTATTAGAAGTACAGCAGACAATAATGGAAAGTGTTTTGCCACTAAAAGTCAAATCGCTAGTGTTGCAGGAGCTTCAAACTTTCAGATTGATAGTATCATAGCTAATCTTACGTCAGAGAATATCGTAAGAAGATCTAAAGATAAAGACTGTCTAACTAAGATAAAAGTATTAATACCACCCAATGGATCAGATGATAAATATGATCTATGGATAGCACAAGCAGAAGAATGTGGAGAGTATGGTGACTCTACTACATTGTATTTGGATCTTGAAGAGTTTTCTGAGAAATTAGGATTTAGCTCAACACAGACTCCAAAGAAATGGTTAACACAATGGTCTAGAGAAAAAAGAATTCATCTCGAGTTACCCGCTCGACTTGGACCTCTTGAAGTCTTAGGCAACTGTGATACCATTGACTTCGCTAGACTTGCTAGACGCCGTGAAGAGGCTCACCGTAAACTTCAGGAGGTAATTGAATATACCTCTATACCAGATGACGAAAAACATGCTTTCATTGAAGAAAAGCTAGGTATAGCAAAATCGTCAACAGACCAATAAACTAATAAAAAATATATGTGCTCAAATAACTGCTGTAATCAATACATCTCAAAACAAAGAATTCAAGAAGCTTCTGACGCTCTCAATTATGCTCTAGCTATTGACCATAAAGCTATTGCAGAACTAGTATCTGTTAAAGTAAACTGCAGTAGGGATCTCTTGGAAGATCATCCTACACTCTGCGTACAACCAGAACTAGATTCTGCAGGAAATGAAATCTATACCGTTGGAGTTATTAGCCTTCTTAACTCTGTACTAGATACGCTCGGATTTTCTAAGATCTGCGCTGTCTATACAGGAGAAGATGCATTCCCCGAAGATCTAGATCGTTTCACTCCTCTCTGCTCTATTGATATTGAGGAAGAATAATACTTGCAAAAAATTAAAATTGTCCTAATATAATCCGCATGCGTAGCGACGAATTACAAAAATTAATAAAATCTGAACTGGGTGAAAATCCAGATCCAGGTAAATTGATTTTGTTTTTAGACGACAAACTAGGCGAACCACAATTGCCTGTTAGAAAAGTACAATACCAATGTGCTTGTGGTCTACAGAAACCAGTAGAGCAATTTCCTATTGTTGATACTGGTGTATGTAAAGCCCTGTATAATGTTTGTCAGGAGTGCGTTACGCATGCAGAAAAAGTAAGTCATCTTTGCTGTTATTCTTGCAAGGAAGTATATGCCCACATAGAGCCAGGAAAGAAAGATAAAACTGGTTTTGCCTTTCAGCCTGGCAAGTTTTATCACAGTAAGCATTGTCCTCAATGTAGTACTAGTGGTAAGTCCCATGTAGCAGAGATGCTTGTTTATTTTAAAAGAAACAATATACCCTATAAATTATGATTGAAAAATTAGAACCACTGAAAGCAGAGATTACTTATGCTCTGCCAAACAAAAACCTTAATAATTATAAAGTCCTGCGCTCTACGCGAGTTCGTCATCCTAGTGTCAAAGAAGTCGATGGAGATATCGAATACTCATTCAACTACATCGTAGTTAAGAATGGTATGTCTAGTACCTCTGTCCAAGCTCAATGCACGAAAGAAGTATTCCAGAAAGTATTTGGTCGTGTTAAAACTGAAGATAGTGCTCCTATCGGTGGTTACGCAAACAGTACTGGTATGCAGTATTTCATCTTCGAGAATAAGCAAACTAAATTGGTAGAGGCTATTGTAGCTTTTCCAGTAATTTTGCAAAGTTCACGAAATGGAAAGACTCCATCTGAAATGGAACATATTCGGAATATCGAAATCAATATCTTCCCATCAGGTGGATTTGAAGTTGCTTCTGAGCATTATCCAGATCAAGGTAAAACTATCTTTAAAGTTCCATTTAAAACCAGTAGGCAAGATCTTGAGAAAATCATTTCTTCCGTAATGGGTTCAGATGGATTTAACCTCGGAGATAGTGTAGGTCCCGCTACAGTAACTTCCATCGTAGGTACTCGTCTTGTTCTTGAAATCTAATGAATAACGAGAAAATAGCCGAGTCTGGATTTCTTCCAGAGTTTGTTGTCTTAGGTATGCTCAAGTCTCAGGGATTTAAAAAGGTCGCGGATGACTTGATTACTTGGGGAGCTTCTCTGAGTAAGTGTGAAAGCTATGAAGATTTCTGTAAACTAAATACCCTAAGTTTAAAGATTCTTCAAGATGCTGAAATTGATCCACCAGTTCTAGTAGAATTAGATGAAGATAAACAGATTGTAAGTCTTTTAGCTTATTCTAGGACTTCTTCTCTTTTTGAAAAACTAGAAGGATTAGTTACGGAACATGGAGAGAAATTTCATAAGACAGTATCTTTGCCTGAGTTAGAAAAAACTATTTCAGATTTGTTCAATTCAATGGGCATGAAATGCAAAGTTCTTTCTACTAGTTCAAAAGAATTTGATGAGATTGAAAAGCAGCTTGGAGATATTGAAAAACAACTTGGTGAGATTGAAGCTCCTGTAGTGAAGGAGAAGAAAATTACTAAAGCTGTAAAAGCTATGTCTGAAGCTGACGAATTAAATTCAAGCAATTCCCGACTAAATATTTCTGAGTGTAGAAACAATAATAACTTTATCAAGATTGAAGATCACTATTTTGATAAGAACTTTATTTGTAAACTATACGGTAAAGGAAGTATTCTGTCGGTGAGTTATGCGGACAAAGAAATATCTTTTGAGACTAATGATCCTGAAAGGGACATTCTAAAGATTACAAAACTTCTTCAAAGTATCGAAGAGTACTAATGAAGATCTAAAGATAGGGGAGTAAAATCCCCTATCTTTTTTTTTATTTTTTACTTGTCATATATTCTGGTTATGACAATATATTCAGATGCTAAATCTAAATGCAAAAATTGTAGAACCTAAGGACGTTAGGTTGAGAGATCCAGAAGATTTCGCTACTCTTAGAGACGACATCTACAACGACACACTTTCTGCTGTCGAGAAAAGCTTTCCTCAAAAGTATGGTAATGTAGTAATGCGAGTATCAGATTTGAACTATGCAGATCCTCCAACTTTTACTAAGAAGTATGAAAAAGAAGCTTTGGCTAAAGATCAATACCTAGGTAGAAAGCTACGTGGTAAAGTTAGTCTATATGATCTTAATGGAGAACTTCTAGATGAAAAAGAAACAACTCTCATGCGTGTACCATATCTTACAGATCGCGGTACCTTTATTCATGGAGGTAATGACTATGGAAGTCTAATGCAGAGTCGTTTGATTCCTGGAGTTTATACTAGACGACAAGAGAACGGTAACTTGGAAACTCAGGTGAATACAAGACCTGGTACTGGTAGTTCATTTCGTATTGGTCTTGAAGCAGAAACAGGACAGTATTCTTTGAAGATTAAAAACTCTAATCTACACCTATTCTCTCTAATGAAAGATATGGGTATTCCTGATGAAGAGATTAAAGACAATTGGGGAGAAGAGTTGTACAATATTAATGCGTCTAAATATGATGCTTCTACAATTAATAGAGCATATGATAAGATCGTTCCTAACTTCCAAAAGAAACTAGCAGGAGAGAATCCTAATAAAGGTGAGCTCCTTAGAAACTTCTTTGAGAAAGCACAGGTACACGAAAGAGTAGTTCGTAGAAACCTTCCTATGAAATTTGATTTGGAGAAAAGAGCATCCATTCAAGCAAAGCAAATTGTAAATGATGCTATGCTGCCAGAGTTTGCTCCTCAGTTATCTCCTAGTGATTGTTTGGATTATTATTTCAGTGATAAACCAGAATTGGAAAATATCGTTAAATCAGCTAGCGAAGATTCGGATGTTATTCTTCCTGCTCAATTAAAATGGATCTCTTGGTACAATTCATTTAACGAAGGTATTACTAGTCCATTAGATGAAGAGAATAAACTAACTTGGAGAAAAGCAGCAGCACATTTTAATAGCCTAGCAAAAGAACCCGAGGTATTTTTATCTGCTTGTTCTTGGGGAGTTAATATTGCACATGATATGGAGAGTGAATCTTTTGATTTACTTCTTAATAAAACTAAAGATTATATTGACGAAATCCATGCAAATGATACTCTACTAAAAAGCGCAGGGTTTACTGGAAATAATTTTATGGAAATTTTAGAAGCAATGAGACATGAGTGAAGATCTTTTTAACAGAATTTTAAAATTTGTACAATTTGAGGAATTAAAAAAGTCTTCAGCTGTAGAAGAGGCTGATGATGAATTAGAGGATAAAAGAGATAAGACTCAACTCTCTGATGATTTTAGTAAGTCCGTATCCTATGATTACGATGCCTCTGAAGAACCTTATGTTTCCTTTGGTGTTAGCGGCTTGCTTAGTTCATCGCAAAAACTTCTTAACGTAAACAAAGGACTGGAAGAAACTGACAATAGGGATGACCTAATGTTTAAGAAGATGTTTCCAGTTAATAAACAACTCTCCGAAAGAATTCGTAACGATGGTACGGGAGTGCGAAAGAAGTTACTTGCTGCTGCATCATATAGAAAGAATCTATCATTTCTTACTCCGTTTTATTTTGACTCATATGGAGAGAAGCAACTTATTGGTAATCCATTAAGCTCTCCATTGGAAGAGATTAATCCTATTCACCTCTTGGAGAATGCTCGCCGTGTAACCCAACTAGGAGAAGGCGGTATTCAAAGTTCTGATTCTATTACGGAATCAATGCAGAGCGTTACTCCTGGTCAGTTTGGATTCTTATCTGGTCTAGAAGGTCCTGAGTGCTTCCCAGGTAATGTAGAAGTATTTACTAACGCAGGTTGGGTACGATGGGATCAAATTAACGAAGACCATGAGTTCCTATGTTTAGGATCTGGATTCTACCGTCATTTTGCAAAAGCATATAAGCTCACTAAAGAGAAGTACACTGGAAACCTGATTAGGTTTTGGACACAACAGAATGACTACTTAACCGTAACAAGGAATCATAAAATCTATAGTACTGATAATGATTCTTTATTTGGTCACAATGTAAAAATTTACCTAGCTCATGAATTATTGGACTCTGAATTTTATACCTTATCTGAAAGAGAATCCGATCAAGGTACTGTATTGTTCCCTAATGCAGTATTTAACTCTGAGTTAATTCCTTTTGAGGGAGAAGTTTTCTGTGCAGCTGTTCCTGGCTCATCACTACTCGTTCGTGAAAACGAAGGACTATCATGGTGGACTGGTAACAGTGAACGAATCGGCGTTGACGCTCGCCTAACAAAAGGCGTCAAAATAGGATCTGATGGTAGATTGTATCAAATGTTCTTAAATAGAAGAACAGGACAATACGAATACCTAAATCCCGAACAAGCAGCAAGTAAGATAATTAAACTACCTGATTAATATGGACATCGACGAAAGAGAACTACAAGACATTAGAGACGCCCAACAGTTGGGTTTTGTTACAGCATTGAATGGCGCAGGTTATGCTCCTGAAGACATCAACCGTTTGTATCAAAGTTATGAAAGTCAGCGCGAAGCTAGAGAAGATACTCTAGCAGCCGCATACGAGGCTATCACAGGAGAATAAGTGAAAAAAAATAAGTCAAAGTATTTGCTAAAAGCAGATGCAGAGACTCTGGTGGCTTCACTAAAAGCCAGTCTGGGTTCTTATGCTAAAAATGGTGGAAGAACTACAGACTGGCTTAAAAAAATAGGAGTCTCGTCTCGCACTTGGTATAAGTGGACATCTCAAGAGTTTCCTCAGATTAGAAAGAGTACATCCATAAGGATTACAAAAACAGCTAATCTATGTAGAGAGGAACTTCCTGAATTCATATCAGAGTCAATTCATCCTACTGTACTGCTCAATAAGCATTTTAAAAATTATCTAGATACATATAATTCTACAGATCTGATAACTGATACTGAAAAGTTATCTTTGACTGTAGGTTTATTTATGTTGAATTCAGAGCAATTAGAAATGTTCCCTAGGGTAAGTATTAATACTAATCCCTCTAGTGCCGTTATCTATACTGATGTAAGTAATATTGTGTTGCGTATTACATGCAAAGAAGATTTAATGTTTGAGTTAATTAATGAGTCCACTGTTATATGTAACGGTGTATTTGATTGTGAAAACATAAAAATATTAATTAAATGGTTGTATAAACAGAAAAAATCTAGTAAGACTAAAAAAGTCAAAACACTTTATGAGCAATTCAAATCTACAATCCTCTCCCGCTGATATTGACTTGGGACGTCATAGAATACCAGATTCAGTTAGACGCCAAGCAGAGCTACTAGAAAAAGCACAAAACGCTAAATCAAATAAACAAGTAAGGGAACGTATTATGAATGATCCCATTCCTTCAGATCCTTTGGACTTTGATGACATAGACCCATTACCCCAAAAACAAAAACCCATACAAACAGCCCCTACATTACCTATTAATAGATTCGCACAAGAATTTATTTATCAGCATCCTAAGGAGACTGAGGATCTTATTATTTGGTATTCTAATCTTAAATCTAATAGAGGTAAATCAAGTCCTATTACTTTAGGTATTCCTGGATTTCCTTTTAAGGTTAAAATTAATCCCATGATGATTAAGCAGGAGGATAATTACCTACATGTATTCGTAAAAGCAGATAATGCATTGGACATTAGTTTACCTGTAGCGTCTGAGGTTATTCTAGACTACAACCTAGATGGTACTCCCTTCATTAACTCACAAGGAATGTTTCTTGGAGAAGTAAGTTTTGATAAAAACTTTTTATTTAAAATATTAATTTTTGTGGTAAAATAAGGGTATGTTTATTAAGTCTGCCGTAGTTACGGATGAAACTCCTTGTATTGATGATAAGTCAAGACGGGGTTTTATTTTTGACGGAGAGAAGGTTGCTTCTGCTAGGTCGTGTGAAGATGCACCTAAGCTATCTAAAATTTTAAATCAAAAGGAAAAAACAAATGAGTTGGAATATCCAGAGTCCGTTTAACGAAAAAAAGACTAGTGACGCTAACCCGTTCTTTTTGTATGCAAATGAGTCGATGCCGAAAGATCAGCAATCGTCTTTGGATTTCTGCGTACACTTAACTAACCTTAATAGTACTTACGCAGCAGCAACCAAACGTGTAGTATCTCACTTTATTACACAAATTGAGTTTACTGGTGACGGCGGTGATTTTAAGGAAAGAGATCAACGCACAAAACTCTTAGTAGATAAGATGAACATTTTCCAGTCTATGCAAACAATAGGCGAGGATGGATTCTGTTATGGTGTTTCTGTAGTGCGTATGCATCTACCATTTGACCGTTATCTAATTAAAACTGGCAAATCCGAGAGTGGTAGTATCATCTCTCGTCGTATCAGTATCAATGCTATTCCAGAAGAACATCTGAGTTATGACTTTAAAACAATGTTGTTTAAAGGTCCTGATATTGACCAGATGGAAAAGTATCAAGGAAAACTGCAAGATTGTCCTAAAATCGAATATTCCTTTTCGGATGTATTTGTAAGAAAAGAAGATGAGATTAGACTCATTCATTTAGATCCTAGATACTTCAAACTTAGAAAGGCTCCTCAAACAGGTAGAATAGATGTTATCTATAAGTTTGATCCAGAAGAACTTCAGTACATTAAGAATGGTAATATCTTCTATGTAAATAATACTCACAAGTCCATGTTGGCTTCCATTGCTAAGGACATGGCTTTCATCTTTGATCCTGGTGCAGTATTCGTTTACGCTCCTCCAAGTATTACTGGTATCTCCAAACATGGATTAGGTATCCCTACTCCTATCGCGCACTATCGTGATTTGTTTCAGTGGCAGTTGTATAGAAAAGCAGATGAAACTTTAGCTAAAGATTTCTTGGTACCAATGCGTTTGTTTACTCCAGGCGTTAGTGGTAGTTCTGGTGGTATGGATGCAGGGGCTACAATGAACATTGCTCTTTGGAAAAAGAATATGTCTGATATGATTAAGAAGTATAGAGATAGCAGAGATAGTATGTTCGCTATGCCTATGCCTACAACTTATCAGGAACTCAATACAAACGGAAAACAGTTTACTCCAAAAGATCTTTTGTCTTGGCAAACTGATGCACTATTAAATGGATTAGGATATCCAGCAGAACTATTTAAAGGTACTCTTGCATACCAACAAATTCCTCCTGCTCTTCGTTTATTTGAAAGAACGTTCCATCATATTCCTCACTACTTTGATAAATTCTTAAAGTGGGCTAACAAGCGTGTATCTGCGTTTCTACGTATTAGTGAGTTTGAAGTTAAACTTGCTCCACCGCGTATTGCCGACAGCGTAGAGAGAATGAACTACGTAATGAATCTCGTATCGGGTGGAGAAGCTCCTCGGGAAGCTCTATTCGAACTTCTACAACTTGGATCTCCTGTCGAGGCATATCGCCGCAGGCTCAAGGAGGATTCCCAGTTCGAGAAAAGTCGAGCCGTGGAAGAAGTTCAGTTCACCAAAGAAAAAGAAACAAGCCTCTCCGAGATGCAAGCTCAAGGTGGCGGCGGAGGTGGTGAAGGCGCTGTTACTCCTCTCAGTCGTCAGGAAGAAGCTATGGCTAAAGCTAAGGACTGGGCAGGTATGCCAGAAGCACCTCGTAAGAAAGACATGGAGAACACAAGAAACACTAATGTGGAACTCCATGCATTGGCGCAACAGTATCTTAAACAAATTAGATCTGATGCAGAATCTCAAGGAAGAAACCAAGCCGTAAACCCACAATAATGAAAAAGGTTAATATAGATCAGCTACGTACAAAAGTTCAAGTTATTAAACGCAGAGAAAGAGATGGGGCTCAGAATCAAGAGAACGTAGGCTCTCGACTTCCTGAGCATCCTGAGTTTCGTTGGTCACCAGGAATGGTTGATGGACAAGGAGAAGTAGTTAACCCAGAAAAATCCAATATCAATGACTAAAGAAGAACTAAAAAACCAGTACCCAATGTTTTCTAATTCTATTGATTCATCTACGGATGAGGAGATAAGATTAGCAACTGATGGCGATTACATTAAACAAAATCCAGATAAATTCTTAAATGAACGTTGGCAACCTTACGGTACTAATCCTACTGTAGATTTTCTTTACTCAGTTAAAAACAAATTAGCTCCTGCTGGTAGAGCTGTTGGTGGATTTGCTAGTAAGCATAGAGATAATGCAATTCATGGGCATTGGGGTAATTCTCTTCTTTATGGTGGTGGATTGGGTGCTTTAGGTGGTCTAGGTACTGCTCTTTTGCGTGGTGGTGAGAATCCAGTTCGCGATGCATTAATTGGAGCTGCATTGGGTGCTGGAGTTACGTACGCAGCTAATAGATCTTTTAATGGTGTAAGAGATCAAATCAATCAGAACAATGCTCTACAAAAGCAAAGTTCTTTTTCTGATCTAGCTTACATTCAACAAAAAATTATGTCGGAGCCTGATATTCCTAACTCAGAGAAAAGAAGAATTCTACAACAAGTTTCTTCTCTTCCCGAATCGCAAGTTAGTCAACTGAGTAGAATGTTGAAGACTGCATTCGGTGCTGGAGTCGCTGCTATTATTAGTAGGTTCCTCGGTGGTGGTATGCTAGCTACTATTGGTGGTTCTATTTTAGGTGGTATTCTAGGATTTACCTCACATGATCCTTATGCGGTAGATGCGTTTGGTAGGAAAAAACTGTTGAATTCATAAACATAACCTGATAGAATTACCACATGTCCAACATTGATTTTAAAGCTCTTGGTAAAACTCTCGCATTGTCTGAACTTGGAGTTCCTTTGCAAGAACAAAACTATTTCACCGACTTTGAGGGAGATAGTTCAGAGCGAGCAAGACTTGCTATTAACTTCTGCAAAGAAGCTTCTTCTGTAATGCCTTATCTTGGTGAGGGCGGCGAATTCGCAAGTATTCTTTTAAGTAAAGTTGCTAGTTCAGATCCTAATGATCTCGATAGCTCTGTAGTAGACGCTATCCTAGATGCTGCGTTTGAATTAAATGAACTCACTAAATCTTCAGGAGCTGGCGCTGCTGCTTTAACAGGAGCGGCTGGTGCGGCTACTACATACATTCCAACATTGCTTAAAAGCTTTTTAGCTTTGGCTGCTTTAGGTGGAGCAACAGGCGGTGCTGCTCTATGGGCTGGACGTAAAGCATTGCAAGGTCCAGACGAAGATGAGATTGCAAAACTTGAAGCAGGTATTAAAGAGTACCATAAACTTAGAGGTCGCGTACAAAGAGAACAGGCTAACAAACAAATTGAGGATGAATATCTATAATGGTTAAGATGTTTGAAGATGAAGATTTTGTAGCACAGGAAGATAATGATCCATTCTCTCCTGGATTTACTTCTGATTCGGAAAGTTTGAATTACGAACAGGAAGAAGTTGTACGTGAAGATGCCCCTAAAAAATTAAACTTAAATTACGAGTCGGGTACTTATGCTGATCACCCATCGCTGCCAGATCAATTTGATAAATTTCCAGATACTGTAAAGATTGGATACCCTCAAGTAAGAATTTTCAACTTAAGAGAATCTAATCAATTAGATGCATATAACGATCTATTAAAAAGAACACACCCAGAATCCGCCCCAGATATTGCCATAGTAGAAAATCGCGTAAGTGATGACTTTACTGTAATGGTTACTTTTAAAAAACTAACATATTTAATTCCAGGATAAAATGACACCAAGAGATAAACAACTTATTACTAAATTTCTAATCGGCGGAGCTGGTGCAGGTGCAGCAGTAGCTGGTACTTCTGCTTTAATTGATTACATCAAGTATTTAAAAAATAAATCAGAATTAGAAAACAATCCCGACCGCTTAGACGACGACACAATTTACGTCGAGAAAACTATTCCTGGAGTTAAGAGTGCATCCATGCTTGAGCCTGGATTGGCTGTAGCTGGCGGTGCTACTTCTGCTCTAGCTGCCTATGTTGCCCTATCAAAGATTTATCAACAAATGAAAAAGAAGCAGTTGCAAAAAGATCTAGATGAGGCGCAAGCTGAGTTTACTGCAACCGCTACAAAATCCGCAAGTGATAACGCTACTGGTAAACCCATTAGTGGTCCTGAGCTCTTGATGTCTGGTGCTCCTGTAGGTGCTCTAATTCTTGCAGCATTGGCTTCTGGTGCGATTACTTACCAATCATTGCGTAAACAGTTCCCATCTCTTGCAGACAGCCGTAAAGAGAACATGAAGCGCAAAGCTATTCTCGATACTAAACCATCTCGTGTAGAAACTCTATACGTCGATGAAGAAGGTAACCCAATTAAGATGGCTAGCGTTTCTGATCTAACGGAAGACGACTATGCTCATGGTATGGCATTCGCTGCATTTATGGCTAAACAAGCAAATGATAATAACCCATTGCTTGAATCTCTATTCAGTTCTGTGGCTAATGGTAACTGCTTAGAAATGGTTGATCACATCATTAATCGTGACTCGGATAACCTGGAATCTTTTATTGAAAAATCAGCATCTGAAAACTATGATCTAAATTCTAAGGGTGAAGCTTTAGTTGCGGCTACATTAGCTAGACTACCAGAGACAGCACCGCTTACAGCCCTTGCAGTAATGGATACTTTGTTTGAAAAGAATTCTTATTTCTTTGATAAAGCTATTAACCTTGCTGAAGATGACCAAGTTATCCTTTGTAAGATTGCTGCTGTTATTGGGCAGGAAATGATTAAAGAAATTCCTATGGATGGTAAACTCACAGTAATTGATGAAACTGAAGAAGTCGATGATGGTGAGATGGAAGACGATGACGAAGAAGAAGAGGGTGGTGAGGATGAGTCTGATGAGAAGTATGAAGAGGAAGAAAACTTCTCAGAGGCTGGACCAATCATGACTAAGATCATGGAAATTCTATCAGCTCCCAGTAATAAGCTTAAACAAAAAACTGGAGAAGTTTCTGTAGATTTAATTGACCAAGCTCTAAATTGATGCTAAATCAAACTCATGCAGAAAAATCATGAGTTTGAAAAAATCCTAAATAGCCTAGGCATAGAAGATTATATGCCTAAGGCTAAAGGCAGAATTACAGTTGCTGAGTCTAGCAAAAGACAAGCCGATGGAATTACATTTGATTCCATGATTGAAAAAGATGCTTACCTATTATTCAAGGAAGCATTCGGCACTCGCAAGTTTGTTATTCAGCCGAAGTTTTTATTACAACCAGGATACATAGATCCAGATGGTTCAAAGATAAGACCTATTTATTATGTAGCAGACTTTGCTTTTAATACTAATAAAACAGAGTTTACTAAAAAAATACCAGAGCAAGTAGTGGTAGTGGACATTAAAGGAATGATAGATCCTGTGTTTAAATTAAAACAAAAAATGTTTACTTATAAATTTAATAAAACTTTATACTTGCCTAAAACTAAAAAACAGATTAAAGATCTTATCGAAATTATTAAACAACAAAATGAGTCTACACAAAGTAAAAACAGAAAAGAATAAAGGTCAGTCATATCTAGATCTAAAAGAGAAAATGGCTTACGATAAAGAAGGTAACCTAGTACGTATGTGTTATCCTTTTGTAGTTAGACTACCTGTTAAAATGTCTATCATCCAAAGTTCTCTCGACTACGTAGATGAAATCTTTCTTTATCATAACGATCCCAATAAGGTTGCATATAAAGCAATGGCTCTTTGGAATCATTGGGTAAGATTAAAAAACAATGTACCTGAAGAAGCATTTCCAAAAGTACAAAATTATCAAGGTTATGGAATGGAAACCTTAGCTGAAATTATATCCCTGGAAGATAGTGACTATGAAGATCTATGGAAGACTGCAAAGAAAGTAAAACATTACAGAGCAGGACACCCAGAATTTCCAGCAGCATTTATGGTTCCATCAGAAGGAAAGTCTATCATTCTTTAAACTTGAAAAAATAATAAATTAAAGTATATTTAACATATGGCAAGAAAACGAAAAGAAAACGTACAAGTAACTAGTGCTCCTAGTTTAGAAACAACCAATGTAGAAGTTGCTCCTCAGGCAGAAGCTACAGTAACTGAAACTCCAGTAGTAGAAGAAATTGCTGCTGTAGAAACTACCGAAACTCCGCAGGTTGAAGAAGCACCTGTAGTTGAAGAAGTGAAAGAAGAAACAACTGCTCCAGCTGAAGTTGCTGCTGCTCCTGTTAAATCTGAATCTCTTTCTTATGGTGAGTTCAAAAATAAACTTATTCAGAAGGTTTTGAAACTGGCTCCAAATAGTTTCATTAGAACTGGAACTGCAGATCAGTGGGTGAAGGTACTTAAGAACAAAGGTACACTCGCTGTAACTCAATATGGTAAAGTTGTATTCTTAAATCAGATTGGTCCTGACCGTGGTGGTAAAGATATTCTTAATAAGAAATATAAGATCCGTGAGTTTATTACGGATGTAGAATAATGGCAAAAACGAGCTGTTTTGTGTTATATAGAATTGACCAGATATATTAGCTAAACTAAATATCTGGTTCGACTTCTTTTATATGTGAAACTGCTCAACCTCATATATAGAAAAAATGCAAGCTATAATTAAACTTCCCGAAGATCTAGTAGACGATTCAAAATATGTTATTCGTAGTGTAAAAGGTGTTTCTAAAAAAAGCATCATTGTACTACTTGAATCTTTGTGTGATGAATTCGCTTATGATTATCCTGAAGAGTTTGAAGTTATTTCCGTCATAACTTCTGACAATGAGATTATGCTAACTGGAGTCGATTTCTAAATTAGTATGGACATCACCGGTACTTGTCTGGAGGTGTCTCTGTTTTCTACTAATAGTGGTCCCGGCTTAGAAATGTGGATTTTGTTGGAAAAGACAGAAGCCACTGCCCCAGACGTTCAAATTAAATTGGTCGCTTATTCCAAATTGGTTCCGCGACTAAAGATGATTAAAAAGGGTTCTACTGTCACAGTGACAGCAGTGCCAAGAAATGGTTCACGAAGAGATCAGGTCTATTTTCTGTGTACCTACATCAAGACCTAACAAACACACAAACACATACATTATATGATCGTTCAAGTTAAAGCTAATGGTGCCACTCAATCCGCAGTTATCACTACTCCTCCAACCGTCGCTAGCTTCAAATCCAGCCACGGCCCCGCATATGGCGTCAACGCTAACACCAAAGTTCGCGTTAACGGTACGGAGGCTGCAGACAGTTATGTCCTGCAGCATAACGACGTGGTAGAGTTCTACCAAGCAACTAGTCAAAAAGCCGCAGTCTACACCATCAGCGTTCGCGCTAATGGTCAGACTCAAGCTTTCTCCCTTGATTCGGCAAAGACCGCTAGCCAGCTTCTCGCAGATGCTGACTACCGTGCTGCCCTTGGTTTGGGCGCAAACACTGTTGTAAAAGTCAACGGTGGTTCCAAATCCAACGAAGCTACGCTTAGCTCTGGTGACGTGGTTGAGTTCTCTCAAGCCACTTCGCAAAAGGCTGCGTAACTGCATATAGTTAACTAATTATTCGCACCAGTGGGCGGTATATACCGCCCACTGGTTTTCATTTTATTACCTCTATGTCAACAACACCAATCACACCAACCGCCGATAGCATTCCAGTTAGAGGCGCAATTATATTACCAACTCCTGATGGTCCAAAAGTCTTTACACTGACTATGGAGAATCCAGATACCATCACTCCTGATGATATCTTCTCTGGAGAGCCGACATTTATTTCTAGAATGCGTGGTCAGATGCCAGGTCCTGATATTCTTACAGAACATATTAAGTACCAGACTTCGATGTGGCGTTTTTCGCAAAACATCGTTAGTGTTTATATACTTACTAATTATCTTTTCCTTAACGAGTGCGTGTATCCAGTAATTGGCGACGGACAAGTTAAATTCAAATTATTGACTGGTAGAGCATACGTAGACGAACTTACGAGATCCGGTAATCGCGGAGATATTATTAAATACGGAGATGCTGTTCCAACGACTGGAGTTCTGCCTAATGTGGAATGTTGCTTGAAGGCCTCTGACTTCGGTTGGTCTGGCTTTCTAAATATTGTACGTTTCAAGCATGAGAATGGAACCAAACTTAACTTCGATCAAGATGGTATTAGTGTTAAACTTAGTACTGTCGGTGTTGTTCTGGACAAGATACCAAAGCTATACAAGCTTCCTGTTCACAACATGCACGATCATGGTGACTGGTGTTTTTCAAATAGCTCTTCTGTAGCTCTTCGTAGAAATCCATTTAATCAGAGCCCTAGTGCTTTGTTCCATGACCTCGTACATGCCCCCTCTAATTCAGACCTAGAGAAAGAGAATATGAATGAAGTATATGCTGAGTATCTTGGCGGTGCTGATCAGAAAACTATGCCACTATTTAAATTAGTGCCAGGTCAAAATTTTGAAGCAAATTTAGTAAACATGTCCCTGCCTCCAATCTGGGACGATCTCGTAAAGTTTAACGCATGAAACAAGTAATCGAAAAGGCTAAAGCCCTGGTCAAGAATAGTACATCCTCAAATGCCATTAGTGGTAGATTGATGGATATCTTAAAACGCAAAATTAAAAAATGATGAAACCGAAACGCATTATTTTGATTGGCGCAGGTGGTCTTACGACTCACCTTGTTCACGCCCTAACCAACATCGCACCTACTCATATTTTCGACGGAGATAAATATGAGGAGAAGAATATTACACGTCAGCATTACGCCAATGGTAACATTGGTAAAAATAAAGCCGAGGTTATTGCAGAAACTGTAGCACCCTGGGCAAAGAATGAAGTTACCTTTGATCCAACATATCTCAACGAGAAATCTATCTGCGAAGGTGATCTTCTCATTGTAGCTGTGGATAACAATGACGCTAGAATCACTGCAAAGCAATTCAGTGATCAGCTCTATGTTCCTATGATCATGGGTATGAATGAGGAGTATGATCCTCAAGCATATTTATATCTGCCTAAATTCAAAGACAGTCTACTGGATCCATTTGTTTACGCTAATATTAAGCCAGATGGTCGGGACCCATCGAGAGCTTGTACTGGTGAGATTGGTGAATCTGCTGAAGCAAATGTGCAAACAGCTTTAGCAAATACAGTCGCCGCTGGTTTTGTATTGGCAATTCTACATAGTCTAATGAATACTTCGTTTGAGCACGAGGAACATGTTACGGCTAAAGTAATTGGAAATAATAATACAATTTTTACAAAAACATTTTATCAACTAGAGCAAGACTCACAATCTACAGATGTCTGAACAAACCGCTCCACCTCAAAATTTGATCGAAGGTACTCCTCTTGAGGCTAAGATTCAAGAAGTTAAAAATCTACTTGTAGGAGCTACTTCTACACGTACGCTTAATCGTTTATACGATAATGACTTCTTCTCTAGCTCAACTAGACCTGACTGTGTTAAAGATATTTATATTGAAAGAGAAGTTCAAAAGATTACAAATGGCGGTATTACTATTCCGCAATTTGTAGTAGGTGTTTACAAGAAGTATCTTGATGCAACTCTTAAGAATAACATTACCGTAACACTACCATGTTCGAATGTATCTAAGAAGCTTGTTATCAATATTGATGGAGAAACACCATACCTCGGTTTCTCTCACATGACTTCTGTTTACAAAACTAATGTTGCCAAGCTTGATGGAAAGACTGGTTACATTGTTGTAAACATTATGCCATTGGTGCAAGCCCAAGGACATCACTTCTTCCGTGCGTTTATGGGAACTGTAGAGCGTAGTCGTTCTATGGTTACTAAGGGATTATTGCTTCCAGGTCAATATGCAGTTGCTGTACATGGCTTCTATGCAGTAAATGATACTACACTCAAAGAACGTTTTACTGAATCTGTAAACTACTGTCTCCGTGCTCCTATTGAATCATGGGATATTACAGAAGCGGAAGTTCCTACAGTTATTTCTGGTAAATCCGCAAATCCTGAAGTAATTGTCGATGATCTACTTAGTAATAAGAAGATCGGTATTGGTGTTATGGACAGAGCAATTGATATTTATGATCCAGGTCTTACTGACGTAGATTTTGCAACGCGCATGGAATCTTTCCGTGAGGTTGAAGATAAACTTACATATGTACCTAAAGAAAGCGATTTCGCTAAAGAACCAACAAACAACTCTGATATCTATATTATCGAAATCCCATGATTGCAATTACTGACGCAGGACAAATTGTATCCATGAGAAAGAACTCATTCTTCTCTGTAAGCGAAATTGCTGATCCTAATGAGATCGCTCAACGTTTGCAAATTGAAAGAGTTTCTGCTCCAGGACTACTAAGTGACATTCCTAAGTTTCCATATGAACAATGGCTTCAAGTCGTTGGTTTTCATCGCTGGTCTTACAAGACATTTAAGCAGGAGACACATCTTAGTCACTTCATTACTAAAGATAAGCAATTCATTACTTTGCCATTCCATCAGACGGTGAGCGGAATGACAATTAAGATTGATCTTCAAACACCAGAGAACCAAGAACTTCTACGCAGTCTCGAAGAGCAGCACGGTATTGATATTGGTGGGTTCCATGGTACTACTCACAACCACGTTAATACTTCTGCGTTTCAATCAGGCACAGATAAGCATGACGAGGAAAATCAGCAAGGTATCCATTTCACGCTGGGTAATCTTGGTCAGAAGGACATGTCTATTCATGCTCGTGTAAGTGCTATCTTCAATGGAGATATGAGCCTTATTGAGCCTGGCAAGCCATTTCCCTCAGAAGCTAAGATCCTAAAGAAAATGATGGATCTTGCTCCTATCTCTATCTTATCGTTCATCGAGGTTCCCCATCTCGATGCTCACTTTAAAGAGATGCCCAAGGAATATATCGACGCAGCAATGAAGCGGTATATTACTGGTATTGGTTTTGACGTAGAACTTCCATTCCCCGATGAGTGGAAGGCTCGTGTAACTGAAAAAAAGTACCAGCCCACCCAATACTGGGTGGGAAGAAATCTGGGAATGGGAGGCACAGGGGGGTTACCTCCAAGCGTGGGAAATGTAACTCAAAGCGGTCACTATCCCTCGACTGGGGGGAGTCAGACGAACGCTGGGCAACAGAATAATGTAATAAATGCTTTACGCAATCAGTTTCATATGGGGCTGATGGCAGCATTTATTATCGTGGCTACTGCTCGTAATAAAATTCCTAAGCTTCAAAATTTCTCATCTAGAGATCTAATTGAATCTCTTAGTGACCTTGAAATTATTGAGAAAAATAATAAATTGCTTCAGGACTTTAATCTAAAGTATGGTAAGGAGTCTATGAATAATCCAAGTATTAGAGCACTAATCCGCGCTATCGAAACCGATAGTGTAGCGTGGCACAATGCATGGAAACAATTAGGGCTTAAGACTGAGAATGCAAACTCCTCTCATGCATATGCATTAGCAGGACACTTTGCAAGATTGTTTAATGTACTCTTTATCGAAGAGCTAACTAAGTAATTCTAAAGGGTCCAGAGAAATCTGGGCCCTTTTTTTTTACATGGCAAAAACTAAGCGTTTTGCGTTATATAATAATGCTACCAAGTAGTATTTAATTATGAAGAACCATAATACATCAGTCGTGGGCGGAATGTTTTCTGCCCTGAGTCAATTGAAAATCCAACGTGTTCAAGTAAATATGTTGGAGCTAGTCTCTGAGGCCCGATGCTCAAGCGTAGGCGACCCAGTACCGTACGCGAGAATCTCATGGGTATTTGCCCATAAAGATTCTTGCATCACCGCCTTCATTGCGGCGATCAAAGTTCCGACCAGAAACGGTATCGGGACAAAGATCGTAACAATGAATAACAGTGGAAAAATCGAGCACAGTTGGCTCGATAGATCCAAGGACCCGCAAGTAATCTTCGATACATGCGGAGGTATATTCGCCAGAGGTGTAATCCTTGCGGCGGAGGACGAAGAAACCGGAGAAACTTGTCATAGTTTCTCCGTCCGTAAGGACGAAAAGCTTCAGGCGATGCATCATCGTCCTGTGCTCATCACCCGCCATGAAACTGCAGGTTATCCTACCTTTATGGGGATTGACGTCTTCTCGGAAGAGAAGATCTGCGTTGAGTGGGAAAAAGGCGACTACTCGGGTTCGTCATTCGTGAGCGAGGCCCTTGATGTCGCATCGCATGGGAATGATACTGGAGTGTTTGAATACGTGAACGCTTGCATCCGCGAGGAGCAAGAAAAACGTAAACCCAAAAAAGATGCAACTCAGCAAATCGAAGAAGCCATGGGCCTCTCCGAAAAGCTAGGTGAGCAAATCATGGGAGAGCTTCCAAAGCCTCCAGAAAAGTCAGAGTAATCTGATTGCGTAAAACGAGATCCTTAATTGGATCTCGTTTTTTTTATTTAATACTCACTAAAAATATTACTGTGGTAATAAAATTAAAACCTGCTATAATACTTTAATTAATAATTGTTATGAGCGATTCAAATATTATAGTTAAAGCTGCAGGCAGTAAGGGACAGCTTTTAAAAAACCTATTAATTAACGCTGCTGGGGGAGCAGGGCAAACTGTTTTTTGGGATCAATTTATCCATTCCAAAGATCCCAACAATAAGCTATCCGATACGTTCAGATCATTTACTCCAGAAGGATTTAAGGAAGATAGTGGGCGTACGTATATGAACGCGCTTAATATGCTTCTTGGTTCTGCAGGAACAAAGTTTTTACGTCAAGGTACAGTACCTAAAAAAGTTTTGGCTGACATCGACAATATCAGACAAACAAACCCTACAGAGGCAAAGTACTTATCAGACCAAGCAGACAAACTAGCAGACAAAAACTTTAAGCTGGGCTTTTATACTTCTATGGGTATTCCCACAAAAGACCTTATTATTTCTGGTACGGGACTAACGCAAAACGTTAATAAAAATATAAAAAATCTAGTCGATGCAGCAAACAGAGTAGAACCTCCTAAAACTGAATTTTCAACAAAAGACAAACTAATTGCTGCTGCTTTAGGAGCTGGGGCATTAGGTCTTGGTGCTTACGGTATTAGTAGATTGGGACGCAGCCTAGATGATAAATCTGAATTAGCTAACGCAGGTAGAGTTACTCTTACACTTCCAACGAAAGATCCTAAAGATGCTGAAACCCAAGTTAGTATCCCTCTCTCTGATGTTGGGATAAGTGCTAAAACATATGGTCAGCTTGGTAGGGATGTACGTCGTCGTTTGCGTTCTGAAAGTAAAGAAAGGCAAAGAAAGTATATGGAAGATATCGAAATGGGCATGGATCCAGTAGAAGCTGGACTCCTTAAAGCCTCTGGTGCAGATAAACAACCAGCTAGCTTTCTTGCAGGTAGTCACATTAAAACTATTGCTAAAGAACATGCTCCAGAAGTTCCTGAAGCTGAGCAACCAGAAGCTGAAGAAGAACCTAAAACAGATCTTAAACCACTTAATACTAAATTGAGCGAGCAGAATAAAAAACTGTCTGAGCAAGATAAACGTATTAAACAATTGGAAAAATATCTAGGTCAAGTTAATGGTAATAAACTTTCTAAGGTTCGTGATAATCTACGAGGTATTTCTAAAACAGCATACGCTCCTTCTCTTCAAGAAGTAAATAGTACTCCAGAAGCTTTTGGTACTAAGGGTGGTGTTATGTATACAAACATATTTAAACCTCATATGTTTGGAGTTGCTGGAGATAAGTTATACAGACAGATTCGTCCGTTTGTTCAGCAGATTGATAATCCATTTGTTCAGAAGCTTTTTGGATATACAAAAGCTAATCCAAATGCTATAGTTCCAATCGGACCTGTTTAAATAGTATGGCTAATTTAGGATTAAATAATGGTAAATTTATAGAGCTGGATTCCGATGAAGATGCGGAATATGAATTGGCTACGTATGATAGACTATTCGGTAGTCACATTAATGCTATCCCTATTCAATCAGCTGTTCAAGGACCACGACTATTCTATGGTGCTCGATTTGAGAATCAGGCATTACCACTAAAAGATCCAGAAGTACCTCTTGTACAAAATCAAGATCAAGACACTGGAATATCTTTTGATAAGCTATTTGGTAAATATGCAGGAGCAGTAGAAGCGGATGATGATTACGATGTTCTTTCTGTAGATGCAGATCAGATTGTACTTAAAAATAAAAAAGGAGAGAAGGTTGTAAAAGAACTCTACAACAACGCTCCATTCAATAGAAAGACTAGTATTCACAATACCTCATTAGTGAAGCCAGGAGACGTTGTAACGAAGGGTCAGGTATTAGCTAAGTCAAACTATACAGATGATAATGGAACGCTTGCTATGGGCAAGAATGCGCTTGTAGGGCTAGTTGCATACAAAGGTCATTCGATGGACGACGCTATTGCTATTAGCCAGTCCTTTGCTAATAAATTAACTTCTGAGCATTCTGAAACTCATGCTGTCGAGTTCGATCATAATACTAAGCTAAATAAGAATCATTTTCGTTCTTTGTTCCCTGAAAATTATACTAAGGACCAATTGGATAAAATCGATGATGATGGGGTTGTTGCAAAAGGAACAATTCTGAAACCAGGAGATCCCATTTTTTTAACTACAAGACCTCGTACTGTTAATAGTGCTAGCTTTACTTCTGGTAAGCTTACTAAGGGACTTGCTATGGCTCGACAGGATGCCAGCAATAAGTGGGATTCAGAATATGATGCTGAAGTAATTGAAGTCTTTAAAGGGCGAAAAGGAGTTAAGGTTTTAACTAAAGCATATGCCCCTTCTAGAATTGGAGATAAAATTGTATTCCGTACAGGGCAGAAATCATTTCACAAAGATACAGAAGTTATGACTGAACGTGGTTGGGTATTAATACCTGATCTAGAAAATAGCGATAAGATTCTTTCTTTGAACAATAACAATGGAACTTATTACTCAGAATACTCTCCGATTGTAGAAGCTCACCAATATCATTTCAAAGGTCAGCTACACACGATGGATTCTAATAAAGGAGCTTTTTCTGTTACTGCTGCTCATAGAATATTTTGTCATTTTAACAATAGTTGGAAAGTCGTAGCTGCATCAGATATGACAGCAAAGTCTTGTGGTTTCCTATCGGATGACAGAATGCTGTTATCTATTGGGGTTAAATCTCTTGCGCCAGATATTACTGAATCTGTCTTTGGTAAAGAGGATTACGATGATATGGTTCATTGTATTCAGGTAAAAGGATTAGGAGTTATCTATACTAGATTCAAAGGTAAAACAGTATGGATTGGTAATTCCATTATCTCTGAAATTATTCCTGATGATCAAATGCCTACTACGGAAGGAGGAGAACCTCTTGAAGTTCTTCTTAATCATCAATCATTACCAAGCCGTACTAATGTATCCCTTCCCTATGAATTAGCTCTTGGTAAAGTTGCTGCTAAAAAAGGGCAACCTGTAGTGCTTCCTGGTTTTACTGCTCCAGGACAAAAATGGGGAGACATTATTAAGCCTATGATGGAAGAGGCTGGTGTATCTTTTAAAGAAAGGGTATTTGACCCTAAAGAAGGTCGATTCCTTGAGGAGCCTATCGCAGTAGGTAAGGGGTATATTATGAAGCTTCACCACGTAGCAGCCAGCAAGGTGAGTAGTCGTGGTCAGGGATCATATGACCAATTCCAGCAACCTACAAAAGGCGGTGGTGAATCTGCACAATCAAAACGGATGTCTGGTCTAGAGACTACAGTTCTTCTTAGCTCTGGGGCCTACAATAACATTCGTGAAGCCTCTATTCTTAGGGGACAACAGAATGATGAGTACTGGAGACAACTTAAAATGGGGCTTAACCCAAAGCCTCCAGGTATTCCTTTTGTTTGGGATAAGTTTAACAAGATGTTAATGGGTTCGGGAATTAATCCAAAGGACGAAGGTGGTGGTAAGATCCGACTAACTCCTATGACAGATAAAGTCTTAGATAGTTATCGTCCTATGGAATTAAGTAACGCTGAACACGTTAATATGAAGGATCTATCTCCTGTTCCTGGTGGATTATTTGATCCAGCATTAGTCTCAGCAAATGCCTGGGGTAAGATTACATTACCTAAAGCAATGCCAAATCCTGCCTATGAAAAGTCGATTAGAATTATGCTAGGACTTAAGAAAGCTGAATTTGAAGAAGTACTTCAGGGTAAAAGAAAACTTAAATTTAAAAAGCGTAAGAATTAAATATTTCTCTTTTTAACCAGTGATTTTAGAAATGCATCACTGAAATGATCTTCATGACATTCTCTATGGCAGTTAGGACACAACGAAATAAGATTCTCTGGTTTATTCAAGCCTCCCTTCGAGACGGGGATGATGTGGTGGACATCTCTGCTG